>Ga0272443_10000280_pt1 | contig 96682 bp, 81 predicted proteins | sample SSMAcet12_FD_193581 | JGI IMG/M metagenome (GOLD analysis project Ga0272443, IMG submission 193581) | Marine sediment archaeal communities from Little Sippewissett salt marsh, Falmouth, MA, United States - SSM-Acet-12 | ecosystem: Environmental > Aquatic > Marine > Wetlands > Sediment ... | reverse complement strand
ACCATTCCTCGGGATAACCTACTCCCCTGGCCCTGCCATTTTCATCCTTAACATATCCGTCATTATATTTACATATAAGCTTCTCGCCCAGTTTAATCCATTCTTTAAAGACATATTCAGCATGGGCATTCCAGTAAGTGGTAAGATACCGTACCACCAATTCCGGCTTACTCTTATATAATTCAAGCGCTGCCTTTTCAACTGCAGCTTGCGATTCAAGGGCAATATTTTCCAGCCTGGATTGCTCCTCCTGTATATCTTTAACCATATATGAATACTTGAGATTGGCAAAATTGGCCACAAAATTAAATACCCACCAGGCCGAACCCCATGTAAACTCCTGCAGATCACCTGCCTGGTATACTTCCGGGACACCATCAACACAACAATAAAACGGCACAAAACAATTAGTATAGGCATCATCCACGCCATACCAGTTAATTCCTCCAATGGGATCGGGCAGCCATGACCGTGATTGTGATACAAAGGAATATGCGGTCTGCTGTGTAGCCACAGGTCTCTCCCATGCATATGATACTCCATCAACTTCCCATCCCAGTGGGCGCCAGCGGTAAGGACTAGCAAATGGTCCGGCATCTACTCCTTTAGTCATATCAAACTCGGTGCCTTCGTAATGATCACGCAGAAGACTGAAGAGACCTTCCAGCGATATCTTTTCGTCAGGTTTTATAAACAATGGGTATGGTTCAGCTCCTTCAACAGCCCTGTGATAATCGGGTGACAGTTTAAGTGAAGGGGCACAGCGTCTGAAAATACTCCATACCCTTGATGCGCAAGCATGCAAGCTTGAGGGTGTGGGAGGGCAGTAAGCCAGGTTAAACCGGAAAGGTTCACCGGATTCCGGATCATAATATCCTTTCTCAATAGCAAATGATTGAACATCTTCACAGTACATACAGTTCTGTTTATCATACTTAGGTATCTCTCCTATCCTTGAAAGGTTGGCATGGCAGGAGATATAACCGTCAGGCACCCTGATAGCAACCCATATCGCTCCTTTCTTCCCTGGACCTTTACCTGATAATTCCATAAACCAGGCCTCTTCAGGATCGGAGATTGAAAAGGCCTCCATGGGACCATTATAGCCATACTCTTCAACCAGGTCTACAATTACATTTATCCCCTCCCTGGCAGTTTTTGCCCTTTGAAGCATTAATTCCATCAGCTGTCCGTATCCCAGCATTCCTTCAGGATTAAACAGTTCCCTTCTGCCGCTGGTGGTTGTTTCACCTATAGCCACCTGGTGTTCATTAACATTCCCGACAACCTTATAAGTATGTGAGACCTGTTTTATTTTATTCACTTCCCCTCCCCTTGTCCTTATTTCAATAAATGAATCTACCTCATGATCCATAGCCGGTATATAACGCATGCGACCAACAAATTCGGCATCACATGCATATGTAATCATAACCGAACCATCTGCGGAAGCTCCTTTTGAAATTAGTACACTTGTGCAGTTATCATTCCTGTCCTGTGCTAATAAGCCTGGAACCAGAAGACACATACTTATAACGATGTAAATCTTTTTCATTATTTTCTTTTTACTTTGTTATTTTATACTGTTCGAATATATTATTTTCCATTTTACATTTATTTTACTTGTACTTTTAAGGTGTATCTCACGTATGCCGTTTCTTATGTGTGATTGGCATTCTGCGTCGTTATCACATAGAATATCCTTGATTGTATACCCCTCAGGTTCAGTGATATAAATAATATAATTATCGTTTGGCACGAGTTCGCTTTCGCCCGACAGTATATTATTTAACCACTTCAATTCTCTGAGCTCTTGAGCTCCACACGAGATATGTCTGTTAGTTGCAATCATCTGGGGATGTGCTTCCTCTTTCCGGATGCAAAAGAGCTGGCATTTAAAAGCTGAGTCGATAGCTCCCGGTATAAAACCCTGATAGTAACTTCCCATAAATTTTCTGTGCCAGAAATCGAATATGATATATCTGTCTTCAGGATTAAGGCCAAGTCTTTTAAATTCAATATATTTTACCCTGTTCCCTGTACGACCAAGGACCATCCAATTTTCGTAGTCTTTATTTATTTCCAGCAGGAAGAGATCATTAAAGGATGTGCGGCTGGCATCAAAAACACGTTCCCCGCTACCAGAAGTTTCCGAATCGGCACGATAAAGGTACATCGAGCGGGTGGGGTCAACATCGTAAAGCTGTCCCGGCAGGGTATGCAATACAGGTATGGTGCGAATAACAGGCTCTATAATCCCTGACTCATAGTTTTCAGGTTTATCGGTTATCATGTAAAGAGAGCCCGTAAGTGAAGTTACCATGCAATCGCGGTATGCAAATTCTCCAAAAGCCTCAATATGATCAGGGTCGTTGAGCCATACAATATTATTGAATGAGTTGTATTGTGACAGACCCCCCAGTCCGTATCCATCAGTACCAATACGACAGGCATCGGCAATACCTATCAGTTCGGGACGCACTCCCCAGCAAGCAAGTATATAGCTATCCTTTCCTATCTCTTCACGCACAGCTGCCAGCACGTTACGAAATGCTTCCACCCTGGAAATACCTTTATTTCTGAAGAAATCCGGGTAACTATTGTAACCGTCATACCTCAGGTGTCTTAATCCATCCACCTTGAAATATTTCCATCCCATTTTTTCCAGGCCTTCATAGCTTGGACGTATTATTTTATTTATTGCATCGGTGTTTGATCCGTCAAGGATATATTCAATCCACCTGCCGGTAGCAAGATTTCCCTCCTTATCCAGAACGAATAGTTCTTTATTAGCTTCGGCTGTCTCCCTGTCATGGAAATTCATATATGTCCATATTCCGGGAATCAGGTCTTTTCCACTGATATAATCTGAAAGTTCTTCCAATCCTCCGGGAAATTTTTCATTGGGAACAAGCCATGATTCAGGCAGACCTCCTGGTTCTCTCTGATAGCCATCGTCAATCTGCAGATATTCCAGTCCATAAGGTACCAACTTCTCGGACAGAACATCGGCAGTCCTCCGTATATCATTTTCAGTCACTAGATTCCAGAAAGCAAACCATGAACACCATCCTACCACAGCTTTTTCAGGAATCCTGTATTCCCATGGTTTAAAATATTCCAATCCACGGTGTTTCTGGTAATAGAGAGGTCTGAAACGGATACAAATTTCATTACCAGCAATTACTATTTTAAACCTATGATTTTCTACAGGTTCAAGTCTGGTTTCTGCCCCCTGCTCATCTACTGAAATAACCCAGTCGTATGTCCTGTCGTAGACTGCCCTGTTAAGCAGGCTATGACTTAAACCAATGCTATGTCTTACCAGATCATAAAGTGCAGAGCCAGGACGGTCAGCTTCGCATGGAAATGCCTCCTCACTGCCATATATCTCACCACTGATACTCATATGTCCGCCCTGGAACATAATAACCTGGGTTACTTTGCCATCAGACTCATAAGAATTTACAATATGTTTCACCGGGTCCCGCGATTCTATTGCTCCTCTGAAAATATCTTTTCCGTTATATCTTATTGATATTGTATTATTGGCTATTAACACCTCGGCAGGTTCATTTTGTGGAGGCACCTGGGCAAACACAAATTCCAGCCCTGTAATGATAAAAGTTAAGAGAGCAATAATCTTTTTCATGCCTTATGAAATTATATTTTTCTGATCTGGCTAAGGCTGCTCAGGAATTCAAAGTATATGATCAAAGATATTCATATAAGTAATAAAACTGAAACGAAGATCTGTTTAAGTTGCTCTTTTAGCCCCTGTATTTTTTACAAAGGGCATAATATTAAATTTATTTTACTGATAATTAAGTATTTACCACTTTCGAACTGTGGATGCCAGCTTTGGAGCAAGGTAAATATTTGAAGCACTTTTTCCTATGATATATGCAATTGAAGCTGCAATAACACCAACCATATCAAACCAGGCTATGCACACAAGCAGTACTGCAATAATTGTTATTAGCTCTATCGCCGTAGCTATAGATATAGGCCGGGTATTGCTTTCAATAACCATGGTCGACCTCTGAAACGAAAGGAGAACTGATAAGGCAGGTAACATGAGCATTATTTTCAGTGGAAGAAAAGCCAGATCTGCCAGGTCTGGTGTCAGACCTGATACCTCAATAAACCAGATTCTTGAAAGAGGCGTGAATGCGATGATCCCCAGAATCAATGTTACAGCAACCCCAAGGATTACTGCAAAGTTCCTGAGAGAAGGGTAGTTCTGTTTCTTTTCTCCTACAAGGGCAATAAGTACTTCCTGGTATGACAATCCCATGCTTCTGAAGATAAATACAAGGGAATTAACTACCGGGAGTACTGCAAGAGATTCAATTGCCAGGTTACTTCTGCCCAGGAAGAAAGTAATAAAAGGATTTACGCCCAGGGATAACAGAGATGTAAGTGCCAGGGGGGTGTAGAACCTTGTAATGAACCTGTATCCTATTTTTTTATTAACAGTATTGCCTGATGAGTCCTCCACCGGCAGATCCCCTTCAGTTATTATACGCCTGACTGTTTTTCTTGCCATCAACCATGACGCAATAGCCTCGCAGAAAACCGCGAGGGACAGTGTTGCAGCGCCGACATATGCTCCGGGGATACCTGTGAGATACAGGCCAAACCCTACAAAGATTATCATCGTAAGTCTGACCAGTGTACCGTATGTTACCCTGCGAGTCAGGTTATTTCTTATCAATATTCCCTGGTAGAACCTCCGGTATCCTATTGCCGGGGGCCATAGTATGAGTAAAATTAGTGCAATATATGTCAGATGTGCCACGTTCTGAGGAACGCCCATTAAATCCATCACTATAAAATTAAAAACCGGAGGAATAAGCAGGACAAGCTGTACTAGCACCACAGAGACATTTAGAATATCAGTAAAGCGTTTCAACTTTCTGAAAGAGTGCCTGTCTTTAACCAGTGCTGTTGAAGCACTCATAAGCATTATAACAGGAGCTTCCACTATCAGTGCAAAGGAGAAAGCTATCCCAAACGCCGCAAGGTTATATTTTGCATCTTCCAGCCTGGCAATTACTGAGACAAGGAAAGGCTGTTCAAAAGCCATCATCAGCCAGGTAAGTGCCAGGGGACCCCAGAAAATGAATATCTTTTTGTAATTTAGGTTTTCAGTTATATTCACCTGAAGTAATTTGAAAGCGCTAAGATATTAAAATTATGAGTTATGAGTTATGAAAAACTCATCATCTATTGGTTCTCCGGTACAGGAAACGCTAAATGCGCATCAGATTGGATAAGTGAGTATGCACAGGCATCCGGGGTAAAGACAGAATTAGTTAGTATTTCAGAAGGTAAATATTTTAAGAAGGACGTCCACACAAATAAAACTCTTACAGGTTTCTGTTACCCTACTCATGGTTTCAATGCTCCTCCTGTTATTTTTAAGTTCCTCAGAAAATTTCCGCGTGGCAAAAATGATGTTTTCCTGCTTAACACACGTGCAGGGATGAAATTAGGCAAAATATTCACACCGGGGCTCAGTGGGCTGGCACTGATAATCCCTGCCCTTCTTCTTAAAATAAAAGGATACAGTATCAGAGGCTTCAGGCCACTGGATATGCCATCAAACTGGATTTCATTACATCCTGGCCTTAAAAGACAAGTAGTTGAATCAATCCATACCAGGTGTAAAGGAATCATAAAAAGATTCTCTGAAAGAATCCTTGAACGAAGGTTTGTTTTCAGAGGTTTATGGACCCTTCCGCTTGATATTGCAATAATGCCTGTATCAATTGGGTATTACTTCTATGGTCGCTTTGCACTTGCCAAGACTTTTTTCGCGAACTATAAATGCAACGACTGTGGTTTATGTTATAAGAACTGCCCGGTTAATGCAATAACCAGGAAAGACAACAGGCCTTTCTGGTCATTTAATTGCGAGAGCTGTATGAAATGCATGAATAATTGCCCTAAAAGAGCTATTGAAACTGCACATGGATTCACAGCACTTTTATGGTGGCTGGCATTTTCTGTTATACCATATGCGCTGGTGAAATTATTTGTTCAGATGAACATAATTCCTTATAGTTATTATGTTCATCATCTGCGCCCTCTGATAAATATCTTTATTGTACTGAGTGGACTTCTTACGATTTTCCTGGGATACCGTATATTTCATTTTCTATTGAGGTTCAAGTTTTTAAACAGGTTCTTCACTTTTACATCATTTACCAGTTACAGGTTCTGGCGAAGATACAAAAGTAAAAGCTGAAATGCCTTCCTTCGCTAAAGCCAATAAGGGTAATAAAGGCTGAGTATGAGGCTATGCAGTGCGAAATTCTGAGTCATATCCACAAAGAAATATTTTTATACACTACAAATAAAATAGGGATAATAACTGCAATTTATTATTTTTGATCATTATCCCTTTAAAATTAAAATCCACCCTAAAATGAAGATTAATTCAAAGAAAATCTGCCATAGTTCAATAGTGATGGCATTAACACTACTATTGTATTTATCCGGTTTTTCGACAGCATTTGCAAAAACCGGACCAGGGAGTTACAGATCTCCTGATGAGGTAAATAAGCGTATTTTGCAGATCAAGCAACAGTACGGAGATGCCGTCAAAATCCACACTCTCGCCAGGTCACCTGGAGGTATGGAACTCCTAATGCTGGAGATAGGATCTGAAACAGCCTCCGAATCCAGGAGAAATCCTGCAATTCTGGTAGCAGGAAACATGGATGGTACCCGGCCGGTAAGTACCGAGGCCGCCCTTAATCTGGCCGAGAGGGTAATCTCTGAAAAATCTCACTATGACAAACTTACATGGTATATCCTACCTATGGGTAATCCCGATGCATATTCAAGGTTTTTTGAGGATATCGTTTACGTTGACTCCCGGAATTTTGCATCTCATAATGATGATATGGATGAGCTCGTAGATGAGGACGGTTATAACGACCTTGATGGCAATGGCTTTATAACAAAGATGAGGGTTATATCACCCGATGGTACATGGATACCTGTAAGTGGTGATCCCAGGCTGATGAGAAAGGCTGAATACAAAGATGGCGAAAAGGGTATTTATCTTATATATGATGAAGGTATTGATGATGATGGAGATGGTGAATATAATGAGGATGGAAGGGGTGGAACAAATGTAAATGCAAATTTCCCTCATCTTTTTGAATTTTTTAAACCAAAAAGCGGTCTGTATCCGGGATCAACACCTGAGGTACATGAACTACTCAAATTTGCCTTTGACCATCCTGAAATAGCAATGACTTTTTCTTTCGGCAGTACTAACTTCCTTCTGACCCCACCCAGAGGAGGACGACAGGGATCAGTTGATATGGAAAAAATTTCCATTCCTGAAGAAATAGCAAAAGCGATGGGTTTTGATCATACACGCACATACTCAATGAAGGAAATAATGGAAAAGGTCCAACCAATGCTTCCTCCTGGAATGGAAGTGAATGAAGGGATGATAGCAAGCTTCCTTGGCCTGGGTGCCATTGTAAATCCACAACAGGAAGACCTGGTATTTTATAACAGCATAAGTGAAGATTATAAGAAATATATAGAGGAAAAAGCAGGAAAATCAGAAAGGATAGATCCTGTCCCGGCTACAGATGGTTCATTCGAATTATGGTCATATTACCATCTTGGTGTGCCTGTTTTTTCAATGGACCTCTGGGGGGTACCCAAAAAGAAAGAAGAAAAAAAGGAATCAAGCGGTATTACGATTGATGAGCTGGAAAAAATGACCTCCGAGCAGTTTATTGATCTGGGGGAAGAGAAAATAAGCCAGTTCCTCGAGGAGAGTGGCACACCAAAAGAATTCAGTGCCGAAAGGCTGATTGGAATGGTAAAAGGGGGGCAGGTAACACCAAAACAGATGGCAGGAATGATGAAGCAGATGCCAAAACCTGCCGGAGATATAAAAAAAGGAGATCCCGGAGAGCAGTCATTAATTGCCTTCTCTGATGAAGTACTCGGTGGCTCAGGATTTACAGACTGGAAAACCTTCGACCATCCCACACTGGGCCAGGTTGAAATAGGTGGTTTTATCCCCTATTCAGCGATTAACCCCCCAGCTGAGATGATTGATTCACTTCTCGATCTTCATGTGCCTTTTATTTTTGAACTGGTAAAAAAAATGCCGAGACTGGTGATAACAGATATTAAGGTTGAAGAAAGAGGCGCCGGCGTTTATTCTGTTGATGCGTGGATAGAGAACGAGGGATTCCTTCCTTTTGTAACACAAATGGGGAAGAGAAATAAAATACCCGCCCCTGCCATAATTACAATCAGTGGAGATGACCTTGAATTTTTGTCGGGAAAAAGAAGAACCGCGGTAAACGAATTGAACGGGAAATCAGCAAGCAAATTTTCCTGGTTAATAAAAAGCGATAAAAATAAAACCCTGCAGATCGATCTTAATTCCAAAACAGCAGGACATGATTCCAAACAAATTAAATTAGGAGAATAGCAATGAAAATCAAGAACTTATTCATAGTAATATCCTTAATCTTCCTAACAATCGTATGCAAATCACAGGAGATTAAAGTCCCTCTGCGATTCGATAGATATTATACCTATGAGCAGATGGGTGAAGCCCTGAAAGTATTAAATAAAAGTTACCCGGAACTGACAACCCTTGAAGAAGTAGGCAGAAGCGAGGAAGGGAGAATAATATGGGCGTTAACCATAAATAATCCTGAAACAGGTAAGCCACTCACAAAGCCAGGAGTATATGTTGATGGTAATATACATGGCAATGAAATCCAGGCTACTGAAGTATGCCTGTACCTTGCAAACCGTCTTCTTACAAAATACGGGGAGAATAAAGAAATGACAGAAATAGTCAACCATAATGTGTTCTATATTATACCAACGGTAAATGTTGACGGCCGCTATCATTTCTTCAGTGACCCGAATACACCAAGTTCAAACAGGGGATTGCGTATACCAATGGATGATGACCGTGATGGTCTTTTTGATGAAGATTTTCCCGACGATCTTGATGGCGACGGAAGCATTACACAGATGAGGAAAAAGGATCCGCTGGGCAAATTAAAAACAGATCCGGAAGACCCAAGGCTGATGATCGCCGTTAAACCTGGTGAAATGGGTGAATGGACTTTGCTGGGTGCCGAGGGTATTGATAATGACAGTGACGGAAGGATAAATGAAGATTCAGAAGGATATGTAGATGGAAATCGCAACTGGGGATATAACTGGGCACCACCATATGTTCAGTCAGGCTCAGGATATTACCCATTCGCAGGGAAAGGTATAAAGGCCATAGCTGAATGGATGCTTGAAAGACCAAATATTATTATGGTGTTTGCTTTCCATAATAATGGAGGAATGTATCTCAGGGGTCCTTCAGTAAAGGCAGCCGGAGAATTTCATCCGGGAGATATTGCAGTATATGATTACCTGGGGAAAAACGCAGAAAAAATAGTACCAGGTTATGAATATTTAATCAGCTGGAAAGACCTGTACGCGACATATGGTGATTTTTCTGATTTCTGTGATAATATCATCGGCACATATTCATTTGTAGGTGAACTGTTCCAGGAGGAGACAGAAACATACGATGGTACTTTCTTCAGGAAAAGTGAAAGCCAGAATATTTTTGGAAGTAGCAATGAACAGGAAAGGGAAAGACTTAAATATAATGATCATGTTACACAGGGAGAGCTTTTTCATGAGTGGAAACCCTACAAGCATCCCGTTTATGGTGATATAGAGATAGGAGGATGGGCCAAGATGAGTTCACGGTTACCCCACCCTTTCATGCTTCAGGACCTTGTTCACAGGAATGCCTCAGCTGTAATTTTTGCAGCCCAAAATACACCTGATGTCAAAATTGAAGTGTTTGAAAACAAAAAGATATCAAAGGACCTTACCAGGATAAGAATCAGGCTTGTTAATAATAAAGCTATGTCATCGATGCTTTACCATAGCATTGAAAATAAGCTCTACCCGAAAGATATGCTAACCGTGAACTGCAATTCTGCTAAAGTGGTAAGCGGAGGTAAACTTACAGACCGGTATAATGATGTGGTTGAATACAAGGAGCATAAACCAGAGATACAGTTCTGCCAGGTACCCGGTTTCAGCAATGTTGAATACCAGTTTATTATAAGTGGCAAAGGAAGCGTGGTTATTGATTATAAATCAAGGAAAGCAGGTAGCAGGTCTGTTGAAGTGGATCTGAAATAATATGGTGTTCTTAGATCATTGGGGAAGGAACTTTTAAAGTTTAAGTGGTTTGGTTAGCTTGTCAATGCTATTTAGGCATGGACAACTTGTCACTCATAACTGGTAACTCGTAACTAGTAACTTAAATAACCAGTAACCACACCACTATAGTCAGAAGGGACATGGCGATACCCTATTTATACTTTATCTTTCCCCTTACGTTATGCCAGCGGTTAATCACCATACCGAATAAAATGGCATTGAAGAAGGTAAACATCCCGTAGATCACGGCTGGAATAGCCATGGTCGTACTATTAAGGAATACCGGGCTGCTTGCTATCGTGATGGCAAGGGCACTGTTCTGTATTCCAACTTCAACTGACAGTGTAATTAGTTTTGGTTTTTTAAACCTCAGCCATCTTCCGAAAAAGTACCCCGATGTCATACCGAGAATATTCAACAATAAAACAAGTGGGGCAATTTGGAAATAAAGCCTGAAAGGATGATCATTTTCACTGTGACTGGTGAGAATAACGAAGAGAAAAACCACTGCAAGTAATATGGTGGTTATATATTTCAAATACTTCTCAACTGATTCCGCCTGCACAGGAAACCTTCTTCTTATAAGTAAACCAAATGCCGTGGGCAGAAGGATCATCAGGAATATTTTCAATATGGTAGGTAAGAAAGGCAGGTATATAATCGCTTCCTGGTTCATAAACAGCTTTGAGGCAAGTAATATGAACCCTGGAATTGTGAATAATATCAGTATGCTGTTGATTGAAGTAAGAGAAATGGATAAAGCAACATTCCCTTTCAACAGGTAGGTTATAAGGTTTGAAGTAGCTCCGCCCGGGCAGATAGATATTAATACTATACCAATCTTTATCGGATCAGGAAGACTGCTCAATGCAGCAATGGTAAAAGCTATCGCTGGCAACAATACCATCTGGCATAATAATCCTGTTATAAGCGCTTTAGGTTCAGAGAAAATTAACCTGAAGTCCTCCAGGTGCAAGGATAATCCCAGGTTTATCATAATCAGACCAAGGGTTACCGGCAGTATATATTGAGAGAACAGGCTAGCTTCCATTGGCCGTAATTAAGAGAATTATTGAGATTGAATATGGCAATAATAACAATTTTATTACGAAAGGATGAATTTTCAAATCCATGAATATAATAATTTTATACTGTACCTGGCAACACTGTTATATTTATCATTTTCTTTTCGTCTGTATTTGCCGTTAAAGAATATTACGAGCTGATATTTAGAGTGACCAGTTTAACCTGATATTAACATTATCCTTGTGTAAGTAGTAGTATATTGCAGTAAAAATTAATCATAGCCAGGCATATATAATATGAATAAGATCAAATCCCTCTTAGTTTACAGTATAGTACTTATTACTATAATATTAGTCAAAATAAATAGTCTGTCCGCCCAGAGCGTTGATTTTAAAATAGAGAGCTGGGAGAAACGCATAAACGACCGCCAGCCACCCGAGATCGTAATGGAGGAAGCAGGATTTGAGAGCGGAATGACTGTAGGTGAGGTAGGTGCCGGGACAGGTCGTATGACACTCTGGATTGCAGATAAAATAGGCCCGGAGGGTATAATTTACGCAAATGACATTGATGAGCAAGGATTGAAGCATCTTGAAGACAGGGCAATGGAGGCCGGGTTCGAAAATATCAGGACAATTGTTGGAAGTGTGACTGAGCCCGGTTTTCCTGATGGTCTCCTGGATGTGGTATTTATGATTAACGTATATCATCATCTTGACGACCCGGTTGCGCTCCTCAGAAACACCAGGTCAGCATTTAAGCCTGGCGGATACCTTGTCATAGTGGATTGTGACCCTGATAAAGTTGCCTGGGGTAAGGGTCATGGATGCACTGGAAAAGAATTAATGCGTGATAAGCTGAAACTGGCCGGATATGAGTTGGTTGAGATATCAGATGTCCTCAGTGAAGATGGTATTTATATAGCCAGGCCTGTCAGATAAACATCAGAGACACAGATTTGATCATAATTACCATATCTCAGATATTTGCTCCTGTGATAAGATTTTATTCTCAATAACAACCTGTTTAATTGTTTTACCTTCCTCGTATGCTTTTTTAGCTATCTCTGATGCACTGTCATAACCAACATAAGGTATTAGTTTAACTGCTGTATCAAGACTGTTTTCAACATTTAAAGCACATCTTTCTTTATTAACGGTAATACCTTTTATACATTTTTCAGAGAATAATACGGATGCTGAACTTAAGATCTCAATAGACTGTATCAGGTTATATGCTATTACGGGCAGCATGGTGTTTAACTCAAAATTTCCACTCATTGCTGCCGCAGTTACTGTCGCATCGTTACCTATAACCTGTGCAGCTACCTGTAAAATTGCCTCCGGGATCACCGGATTAACTTTACCGGGCATTATTGAAGATCCGGGCTGTAAAGCCGGCAGGTTAATCTCACCCAGCCCTGCCCTCGGCCCTGAAGAGAGCCACCTGATATCATTGGCGATTTTTGTGAGGCTTACAGCAATAGTCTTTAAAGCCCCGCTGACGGCAACAGAATTGTCCTGTGCAGCCTGAGAAGCGAAATGATTCATTGTTTCAGTAAATTGTATGCCTGTTTCCTCAGCAATTCTCTTAATTACCCGACTGGCAAACTCGGGATGTGCATTTATGCCGGTTCCAACAGCTGTTCCTCCCAGGCTGAGTTGAAGTAAATATTTCCTTACACCATTCAGTCTGTCAATTCCCTCCTTAATCTGGCTGGCATATCCTGAAAATTCATCCCCCAGTGTCATAACAACGGCATCCTGCAGGTGGGTTCTGCCCAGCTTATGAATATCTGAAAATGCATTACTCCTGGCTTCCAGTGATTCCTTTATTTTATTTAAAGCCGGCAGGAGCTCATGTTCGATAAGATATGATACGGATATATTTAAGGCTGAAGGAATAACATCATTACTTGACTGGCATAGGTTCACATGATCATTTGGATGGACATTTATTTCATCCTTATGCATTCCGGTTATAATCTGTACTGCTCTCCTGGCAATAACCTCATTCATATTCATATTGGTGGATGTACCTGATCCTGTCTGGAAAACATCAACCACAAACTGATCATCATGCTTTCCCTCTATTATTTCCTGTGCTGCTTTTGCAACAGCATCCGATATAATTCCATCAACAAGTCCAAGATCGCCATTAACCACTGCAGCATTCTTTTTTATAAGTGCCAGGAATACAATAAAGGGCTTTTGCATTTTCAGGCCGCTGATCTTAAAATTCTCAACTGCTCTTTGTGTTTGTGCACCATACAATGCATCTGATGGTACCTTTATCTCTCCCAGTGCATCCTTTTTCAGTTCTATATTTCATTATGTTACGATTATGAATTCCAGAAATTGATATTTAAGTAATGACAAATAAAGGTTACAGTTAGTTCATTAAGAGATATCTCTGCCTTATAATAAATCCTTATATCGATCAGTAAATAATAATAAGGATACCTAACTTATTCAAAATGGCCTTGGCAATACATGTGTTCTTAGAAACTCTTTTTGCATCATCTCCTTCAGTTCCCTGACTTTTTCAGGATACTTATCTGCCAGGTTAATAGTCTCGGATCTGTCAGTTGCTATATTATACAACTCGTATTCAGCATCATCCCTGAGTGCTTGATTATCCATGGCCATATCGCCTGATACCAGTTTCCAGTTTCCCACCCGTATTGCGGGGTGACCTGAATGTTCAAATGTAAGCACTCTCTCACTGTCAGTATTTCCTTCAAGAATATCAAAAATGCTTGTTCCTTCCATCGGAGTAATACTATTACTGTTATACATTTCAGGATAGTGGGCTCCGGATACAGCTACGCAGGTAGCCATAATGTCAACAATGTGAGCATAGGCATCAACAAATATAAGGGGATCCTTTATCTTGTCCGGCCAGTGAATAATAAAGGGAGAACTGATACCACCTTCGTGGGTATATTGTTTGTAAAGCGTAAATGGTGTGTTGGATGCATTTGACCATCCCGATCCGTAGGGCCTGGCATATTTACATGCCATTTACCGGCCCCGAATGTCCTGTATCCTTCATCCTTCAGTACTTCAGCTATGGTTACTGAATTGGGTGTAAGGCTACCTGTATAACCATGTACTCCCCTGTCGGGACCCACAAATGATCCAATACCGGCCTGGTGAGGATACAGCCCGGTAAGCACCGAAGCCCTGCTCGGACAGCACCTGGCAGAATTATAGAATTCGGTAAAACGAATACCGTTTTCAGCGAGTCTGTCAAGATTGGGTGTGCTGATCTCACTGCCATAACAGCCTAAATCAGAATAGCCCAGGTCGTCTGCTATAATAAGCAGGATATTTGGCCGATTTACATCCTCTTCACCTTTAATGCAGGAAAACAACAGAACAAATATGCCAAGCACAGTAAGCATAGTATTCCTAATAACAGTTACTTTTCTCATAGAATTATTTACTTTCGTAACCAGTGTTTAACTTATATGGTACAGGCGCATTTACCCGTTGCCTCCAGTTTTCAAGTATATCATACATCTCCTTAACTTTCAACGTGTTGATCCCTGTCAGGTTCTTGCTCTCGGATATATCTTCATTTAAATTATAAAGCTCCAGGTCATTATTCTCAAAATATTCTATAAGCTTCCAGTCACCCATTCTTACTACAGACCCAGGTCTGGTCCTGAATAATTTGTCCTGTGTCTCCATGTTACCTCCTTCAAGATATACCGGGAAATGCCAGAACAATGGTCTTTCCTCAATTTCTCCCTTTCCTATTAATATCGGTAACAGACTTGTACCATCCAGTGTATGATCATCGGGATAAGGGACTCCTGCCACCTCAAGAAGAGTTGGATAAAAATCAAGGTTTGAAACCGGTGTTGCATTTCTTGTACCCGCTTTCACTTTTCCCTCCCAGTATACGAACATAGGTTCACGTATACCTCCTTCGTAATATGATCCCTTGCCTGCCCTCAGCGGCCATTGTTTGGTTATACGGTAAACACCTCCATTATCAGAAGTAAAAATCATAATAGTATTTTCAAGCTTACCCTTTCCCCTTAGTATAGAAACCATCCTGCCTATTTGTGTATCCAGATTCTCAATCATTGTAGCATATTCCGGGTTATTTTGACCATTACTGCCCTCTTTTTCATTGTACTTAATCATAAGCTCCTCAACCGGTTCAATGGGTGTATGAACAGCATAAGGTGAATAATAAATGAAAAAAGGGCTGTTAAAGGTAGTATCCAGGAACTCAATTACTTTATCCATAATAAGATCGGTCAGGTAGTAATTATCTGATGGAGCTTCAAGTGGTACATTTCTGTAGGGCGGATAATAACTGCCCGGGTTACCTGCCTCACAACCACCTATATTGATATCAAACCCCTGGGTAATGGGATCTTCACCGAGATGCCATTTCCCTGCATGGCAGGTAATATAGCCTGCATCATTTAATGCCTCGGCCAGGGTGTAGCAGCTATCAGCCAGGATTGTATTATTCTCTACCGGGATTATTTTCCTGTCCCTGCTTTTGCCTCTTTCGGAACTTCCGACTGTATATATCCCATGCCTGGGAGTCCACTGGCCGCTCATCATACAAGCCCTGCTGGGAGCACAATTAGAAGCAGTGGCATATGCACTGGTAAAGATCATTCCTTTAGCAGCCAGACCGTCCAATACAGGTGTTTCGTAGTACTCTGACCCCATAAAGCCTGCATCCTTCCAGCCCATATCATCAATATTGACAATCAGAATATTTGGCCTTATATCACTTTTTTCTTTTCTATTACATGCACATAATGAAATTATTATCGCTATTATGGTTATCCGTAATAATATCTTGATCATTATTTCAATAATAATTTTATACAGAAAGGCAGAGATGCAAAATTTTACATCGCTACCTTTTCTTATTCCTTAATTCATTTACCTCATTCCAATCCAGGATATTATTCCTTTCCGCCCATTCCATATACGTATTAATCAATTCCTCTTTGATTTCTGGTAGTACATCTGACAGGTCATTAGTCTCTGTCCTGTCTGCCTCCATATCATAGAGCTCCCAGGAATATTCAGACCCTGGTTTCCACATTGAAACAAGTTTATACCTGCCCATTCTCACCGCTTTATTTCCTTCGTGCTCCCAAAATATTGGCTCTGCATGTACCTGTTCCCTGCTTCCCTTTAACACCGGCAATAAACTTTTACCTTCCAGAGGGGTTATATTTATCCCATTAAATACCTCTGGATATTCTGCATCTGCAAGATCAAGGCAGGTTGCCATAATATCAGGCAGATATCCATACTGGTCAACTATTTGTCCGTAATACTTACTTTCTATACCTGAAGGCCAGTGGATGATAAAAGGTGATGATATGCCTCCTTCGTGCACCCAGTGCTTATATTCCCTGAAGGGAGTATTTGATACATTTGCCCATGCCCGACCATATGATAATAAATAGCCATCTTTTGTTCCCAATTGTTCCCTGGGTCCGCTACCCAGTTCGTCAGATTCAGCACATGCTCCATTATCATCAAGGAATATAATAACAGTATTATCCAGTATCCCCCGATTTTCCAGATATTCAACCAGTCGCCCTATGTTCTGGTCCATTCTGTCAATCATTGCTGCATAAATAGCCATCCTGAAATCCAATTCCTGCTTCTTCTCATCATTAAGTGAATCCCATGGCCTTGAATCCTGTGTGGTCAGCTTCCAGTTTTTATCTATAAGCCCCATCTCTATCATCCTTTGATATCTTTCTTCTCTCAGCCTACTCCATCCTCCTAAATATTTCCCCCTGTATTTATTGATAAGCTCAGCCGGAGCATGCAATGGCCAGTGAGGAGCATTAAAGGCAAGGTACAGGAAGAACGGACGTTCATCCTGCTTCCTTGACTCCTCCATGAAGCGGATAGCATAATCAGTAAAAGCATCTGTTGTATAATAATCATCACCCTCCGGATCTATATGTTCATAACCCAGGGTTAATCCTTTTGGCGGTTGGGGGTTAAAATAGTTGGTGGCACCGGAGAGAATACCGTAGAATCTGTCAAACCCTCTCTGTAACGGCCATTTTTCTTTCCCAAAATAACCCAGATGCCATTTACCCGCCATAATAGTATGGTACCCAGCTTCCCTGAGCACCTCAGCTATTGTCACAGATGAACGGTTAAGATATCCCTGGTATTCAGGTACACCATAATTATTAGAAAGACTGTCCGGAGGGTAGTTGGTCATATGCCCTATACCTGCCTGGTGAGGATAAAGGCCGGTCATTAAAGAAGCTCGCGTAGGACAACATCTTGCAGTATTATAAAATTGAGTGAACCTGAGACCATTATTGGCCAAGCGGTCCAGATTTGGTGTATTTATTTCACCTCCGTAACAAGCCAGGTCCGAATATCCCATATCATCGGACATGATAAGTATAATATTGGGTGCTTCATTAATTGCTGGCTGTGAACATGAAAAAGTTACCAGTGTAAGAATGAGGATCAGAAGAAGTTTTATTATTGATTTAAACATCATGAATATTATTTAGATCAGCATATAGCTATTGAGATATATAACAAATAGGATCTTAGCTATAATAATTGTTCAAAAATCATATAAGTATGTCCACGATAATTATGTGAATATTAATCAGCCCCTGTTATCATTCTCTGCAGCTCGGTAATATTATTCTCATATATTGACCTGGGATTTACACCATATTTGTTGCATAGATATGCTGCATATCCGGTAGCCACACCCATCTGACCTGTTGTATTCATTACCCTGGGTCCGCCAAGGCCTACATGTGAACAGCTGAAGCACCTTCCTGCCATCATGAGGTTTTTTATGTTCCTTGAATAAAGGCTCCTGAAAGGAATAAAGTAATAGTCAACATCATAATAAAGTGCTTCAGACAGGAAATCAGGTTTTGTATTGTCAACTAGATCTTGCTGGTAATGTACATCAACAGGTCTTACACCCTTTACCACTGCATCATCGAATTCTTTATGATTACGTATATCATTAAAAGTAAAAATATAGTCTCCTGCCAGTCTCCTTGATTCCCTCTTACCCAACAAGTATGACATCCATTTCAACCTTAGATTATAATTAACACTATCCTTTTTTGCATTATAGAACGAACCGTATATTGCACGGAACATATGATCCCTGATTTTCTCACCATCATTAATCTGATGAAGACTATTATTTGCATATTCCCATTTCCAGGTACCTGAGGTTGCACTGTAGTTTTCTGCTACCTCCATAGCCCATGGCACTTCAGGAAATTTAACAAAGCCACTGACTCTCTCAGTAATCCACAATACTGAAGAGCCCATTACGAGGCTATCGGGTGAAAGCGGACTCCATAATTCACCGTAATCTTCCAGTGATTCATCATATCTGCCCGATTCTTCCCTCCCATACATATAATCTGCCCCGGCCCAGTAACCTATCCAACCATCACCTGTACAGTCTGTGTAAACCGGTGCTTTGAAGCCCATCAATTTTCCCGTGGATGTATGTCTTGCTTTTACCATTGTAATAGAATCATCCGTAGTTTCCACAGAAAATGCCCGCAAGTTCAGGTAAATACTGATGTTATCAAGACTGTTCATGAAATCATGCCTCTTTTCATCATCTGAACTGGCTTCCGGTGACCCGTTAGGCCAATGTACTGTATTCAGCTTATCGAGTATCCTCCCCGAGTACCAGGTAATCCCTTCCGTATGAACTCTTATCTCACTGCTAGCATTACCTCCCAGCACAGGTCTGTCATGGATCAGCGCAACTTCAAGTCCCTTTTCAGCAGCAGCTGCTGCTGCTGCACAACCGGCTATGCCACCTCCGATAACAACCAGATCATATTCACCAATATTCCCGGGCTTGTAATTATCAGTATTAATACCCTGCCGAAAAGCAGATAAATCAGGACCATTGTCAGGTGGAACTTTATCTCCTGTAGTAAGATATACAGCATCACATCTGCCCTCGAAACCTGTCAAATCATGAAGAGCTATTATACAATTTCCTTTTCGAATATTTTTCTCACCTGCATATTGCCAGCCCCACCCGTCTCTTGTACCCATGATCTGCGGCAGAGTATCATCATTTATTGTTATGCAGAACCTTCCCGGTGCTTCCCAATTACCGGATACCCAGTTCGTGGTTCGCACCCAGACTTTATACTTTGCAGATTTCTTACAGATAAGCACAGTCGAACCATTTTCCACCTTCTCACCTAAGCCATGTGCCAACAGGTACGGAGATCCCATTTGTTCAACAAATTGTGGATCAACGAGCCAACCACCCTTATTGGAAAAACTCTCTGCTTCAATTAGGGTATCCGTAACATTATTACAGGACGCCAGTAATAAAATAACTATTAAACTCAAAGCAGCAAAAAGGTCTTTCATCATTATGTCCTAATGGGATGCAGATGTTGCAGCTGACATAGCAGCCGTTGCTGCAATGCTGGCAGTAATTGCAGCCTGGATTTCCATAATTGCCTTGCTAATGTCGGAAGCAAACGGGTTATCCCGGATAATCTCAACGAGTTTTTTCCTGACATTCCTTCTTTCTGGTCCTCCTTTTGAGATAACTTTATGCATCTTACATGCATACAAAAGTCCAAGAACCATCATTTCATGTTCTTCAGGAGTTTTATTATAAAGTATGATTTCCTTATACCTGTTTGTAAGATTTTTGCCTAATCCCGGCCTGGCAATATAATGCAGCTTGTATGGTATACCAATGAACCTCCTGTTTTCAACTTTTAGAATGCCATTCCTGACAAAATATTTCTGCATCTCTTTCCTGTACCATGGAGATTTATTGCCCAATCTTCTCACCCACGTTTTAATATTGCGCTGTCTTCCTGATTCTGCAATGGTTTTTAACATCCGGTCAGATGCATGATTTCCTGTTGGTGATAAATCCTTACCTGCTATAACAATATGATTATCAATTGATATTCTCCCTGCAAGTGACAGGTCCATCAAGATAGCCCCAACAAGGCCGTAAGTGAGATAATTCCCCAAAATCAGGTATCGACCTGTATCTGGATTAAGTGATAAGCTGATAAAATGTTCTGTTACTTTGTATTCCATGATAGTATCTCGTTACTCGTTACCCGTTATTCGTTTTACGTTACTTATTACACCTTACTCGTTGCTTGTTACTTGGTTACTTACTCATGCTGGCCACAATAACCATCTGTTAGTTAGCCCACTCATATATCCCGGGTCTTGGTCCTGGTTTCTTGTTAATGGTCCTGCTGTTAAAAACAATTATTAAGACCCCGGTTCAACAATTAAACGATTCAACGATTTAACAATACTTCTAAACCTCTAAACTTCTCAACTTCTCAACCTCTAAACCTCTCAACTTCTAAACTTCTCAACCTCTCAACTTCTCAACTTCTCAACAAACCTATTACTCCATCATCTGCATATTATACAACTTTGTATATAATCCATTCGCATTACTCAGGAGTTCTTCATGGGAACCCTTTTCAATGATACGTCCTTCATCAATAACAATAATTGTATCGGCCCTTCGAACGGTCGACAGCCTGTGTGCAATAACTATTGATGTCCTGTTTTTCATCAGTTTCTCAATAGCATCCTGCACAAGCCTTTCCGATTCGGTGTCGAGTGCCGAGGTAGCTTCATCCAGTATAAGAATAGGTGGATTGGCATGCACAGCCCTTGCTATACTGATACGCTGTCTCTGTCCCCCACTCAGCTTATTTCCACCCTCACCAACATTATTATCATATCCACCTGGCGTCTCCATTATAAATTCATGGGCATTGGCCACCCGAGCTGCTTTTTCAATTTCTTCAGGAGAATTATTATCAGAACCGAATGCTATGTTATTACTGAAACTGTCATTAAACAATATGGCATTCTGGCTCACAATTCCCATTTGCCTCCTCAGGTCAGAAAGTTTCATATCGCGTATATCAATGCCATCAATACTTATACTACCCTTCTCCACATCCATAAACCTAGGTAAGAGGTCAGCCAGTGTTGATTTACCTGATCCTGATTTACCCACAATTGCCAGGGTCTTCCCCTTTTGAACCGTAAATGATACATCCTTAACCACAAGATCCTTACTGTATGCAAAACTGACATTCTCATAAACTATCATTTTATCAAATGATCTGAAAGGTACCGGATTTTCCTTTTCAGTGATTTTTTCTTCGGCATCAAGGATATATTCAATACGTTCAAGTGAGGCCATTCCTTTCTGGACGTTAAAGTAAGATGTTGTTATATTCTTTGCCGGGGGAATCAACTGGGAAAAGACCACAAGGAATACTATTAGCTGGTCTGATGTCATTTCTGATGATCCGTTCAATACTATCACACTCCCGAAATACATTACCATCATCAGTGATATAGTTGAAAGGAATTCACTTACAGGTGAAGCCAGGTATCTTCTTCTCAGCACCCTCCTGTAAATTTTTGTAAATAAACCATTTATACCCGAAAAGGTTTTCTCCATCTTCTTTTCAGCATTGAAAGCCTTAATTATTCTCAATCCGCCGAGAGTTTCTTCAACAACAGAAAGCAGTTTTCCCAGTTGCTCCTGGCCTTTAAAAGATTTTGCACGCAGGTTTCTACCTATCTTCCCGATTATCCATCCACTCAATGGCATCAGGAGAAGTGCGAAAAGTGTAAGTTTATAGCTTATGATGAAAAGAAATACCAGGAAGATAATGATAGTCACAGGATCTCTGAGTAGCATAATAAGAGAACCCATGACCGATACCTGGATCTCCTCCACATCATTAGATATCCTGGTCATGACATCTCCCTTCCTGGACTCTGTGAAATAGGAAACCGGCAATCTCAGGATTTTATCATACAGCCTTTTACGCATATCCCTCACGGTGTACGACCTCAGGTAAGCAAGGGCATTATTAGCAGTGAAAACAAAAATATTTCTGAAAAGACTGGCTGTAATAACCAGCAGGCACACTCCCACAAGAGCAGCACCCGGACCGGTTTTGTCAATATAATGGCCTATATAATAATTAATTATATCAGCAAACCAGTCTTTGCTTAATGCAAAATTTCCGGGATGAGGTGTGTCAGGTACCACACCAAATAAAATCTTAAGAAAAGGACTTATCAGGCTGAAAGTAAACAGGGAAAATACTGCAGCCAGAATATTAAACAATATATTCTGAAATGCAAACCACTTATAAGGCAATATAAACGAAAGAAGGATCCTGAATCTCTTCATATTCACTCTTATTACTTACCGGTATAGTTAAAAGGTGTAATAGATTTTAACTCCTCTTTGATTTCGGCTCTCAACTTAAGATTATCTATAAAATCCAACAGGGAATCACGTGTTATTCTTTCATTTGTGCGGGTTAACTCTTTTAGTGTCTCATAAGGTTTGGGGTATCCTTCCCTTCTGAGGATTGTCTGTATTGCTTCAGCAATAACAGCCCAGTTATTATCAAGGTCATAATCAATCCTTTCCCTGTTCACTATTAGTTTATCAAGTCCTTTGAATATAGATTTTATTGCTATTTGTGAGTGTGCAAAAGGCACTCCTGTGTTTCTGAGCACTGTTGAATCAGACAGATCCCGCTGCAACCTTGAAATGGGTAATTTTTCTGAGAAGTGGCCCAGTATGGAGTTAGATATTCCCAGATTTCCCTCGGCATTCTCAAAATCTATGGGATTTATCTTATGAGGCATCGCAGAGGAACCTATTTCATTACTACTGATTTTTTGCTTGAAATAATCATAAGAAATATAAAGCCATATATCCCTGCAAAGATCAATCATAATGGTATTTATCCTGCGCAGTGCATCAGAAAAGGCAGCAAAGTTATCATAATGTTCGACCTGAGTTGTGGGTCTTGACCTCTGCAAACCAAGCAGCTCATTCACAAATTGATCGGCAAACTTATCCCAGTCTATATCCGGGTATGCCAGATAATGAGCATTCAGGTTGCCACTTGCACCTCCGAACTTGGCAGACCATGGCACTGATTTAAGACCCCCGGTCTGCACTTCAAGTCTTTTTGCATAAACCATTATTTCTTTACCCAGTTTTGTGGGTGTTGCCGGCTGCCCATGTGTTCTGGCAAGCATCGGGATATCATTCCATTCCCCTGCCAGTTCTTTAAGCCTGGATACCAGTTCATCAAGCATTGGAAAGAATACCTTCTCCGAATAATCTTTTAATGACAAAGGAGTAGCAGTATTGTTTATATCCTGTGATGTAAGGCCGAAATGAACAAATTCTGCCCAAGCACCCAATTCAAATTCATTAAACTTTTCCTTCAGATAATATTCTACTGCTTTTACATCATGGTTGGTTTCCTTCTCAATATCCTTGACACGGCTGGCATCATTGATACTGAAGTTCCTGTAAATTGACCTTAAAACATCGAAATTCTCGGTCCTGAATCCTTTTAATTGAGGTAAGGGTATATTACATAGAGCAATAAAATATTCCACCTCTGATTTTATCCTGTATTTAATAAGGCCGTACTCGGAAAAATACCCTGCAAGATCTTTAACCTTTTCCCTGTACCTGCCATCAATGGGTGAAATAGCTGTTAATTTATTGAGGTCCATTTTATAATAATTAGTTCCTGATTATGACCGGATGTAAATTTACTACATTACAGGGGGAAATAAAACTGAAATTTTGTAATTTCGGGCATTTAAGCCATGAATCACTTACTCATCTATGTTTGAAATCAAGATATCGGCAGTAAGATATTCAAATACTTATCCGCTAATTTTCGGGTTGGAAAATTCAGGAATCAGGTTCAATGCAGAAATTGAAATTGACCACCCTGCAGATTGTGCAAGGAAGATTATTGAAGGTAAGGCTGATATTGGTTTAATACCTGTTATAGCTCTTCATGAAAACCAGTCCCTTTCTATAATAAGTGATTACTGCATTGGCAGCAGGGGCCCCGTCAGGACCGTATTGTTATTAAGCAATAAGCCACCGGATGATCTTAATACCATTTACCTTGATTACAGGTCAAGAACATCTGTTGCTCTTATAAGGCTCATAGCCAGAAAATTCTGGAAATGTGATTTTAAATGGGTGCAGACAAACCCCGACTTTCATTTCAATGATATTGCTGATAATGAAGGACTTGTTCTTATAGGGGATCAGTGCTACGAAATGGAATCAAATTTCAATTACAGAACTGATCTTGCCATTGAATGGAATAAATTTACAGGATTGCCTTTTGTTTTTGCATGCTGGGTATCAAATAAAAATTTCAGCAGTAATTTTATTAGCAAGTTCAACAAAGCCATGGAATATGGTGTTACGAATATTGATAAAGTAGTTGATTATTATGGTAAAAGGGGAGCCATGCCTACCGAGGTATTAAAGGATTACCTAACAAATAATATCGATTTCTTTCTTGATGAGGAAAAAAGGATAGCCATGCATACCTTTTTTAAGTATCTTGAGGATGTTAAAGAAACATGATATTCCATAAAAAACTATGTTATGAAACGCTTTCTTATCATAAGCTTCTTTTTTCTTGCCACCTTTTCCTGTATATCCGGAGGGTTAATGGCACAACAGGTATCCTCTGCTGAGAACGACCAGGTGATAGTCTATCAATTTGACATTAAGAAAATGATCGCAGCTCCTGTATGGAGGACTACAAAATTAAGCCTTGAGGAAGCAAGTGAGATAGGAGCCGACTACATCTTAATACACATGAACACATATGGCGGGCAGGTAGATATTGCCGATTCCATAAGGACCGCAATACTCAATTATCCAAAAACCGTACTGATTTATATTGATAATCAGGCTATTTCGGCAGGAGCACTAATTGCAATAGCCTGTGATAGTATCTATATGCGTCCGGGAGGAAGTATAGGGGCAGCCACTGTTGTTGACCAGACAGGCCAGCAGGTACCGGACAAGTACCAGTCTTTTATGAGAGGAATGATGAGATCAACTGCAGAAGCACATGGTAAAAAGCCCGTCGTTGTGGATGGCGACACAACATATATATGGCACAGGGATCCTGCTATAGCAGAATCAATGGTCGACCCCAAGGTATACGTTGAGGGTGTGAGTGATACAGGGAATGTTCTGACACTAACCACGAATGAAGCCATCGAACTGGGTTTTTGCGAAGGACAGGCTGTTAATCCAGAAGAGGTGCTGAAGATTGCAGGCATAGAAAATTACAGAATAGAAGAATTCAAACCGGGTGGGACAGAAAAAATAATTCAGTTCCTTATTAATCCCGTGGTGTCAGGTTTATTAATAATGATTATCATTGGCGGTCTTTACTTTGAATTACAGTCACCGGGTGTAGGCTTTCCTCTGGCAGCAGCAGTACTGGCTGCTATATTGTACTTTGCTCCCCTTTATCTTGAAGGACTGTCGGCAAACTGGCAGATTGTGGTTTTCGTGGCAGGCATAATCCTGGTTCTCGTAGAGATATTTGCCATCCCTGGGTTCGGAGTAGCAGGAGTCCTGGGCATTGCCGGAATAATTATAGGCCTCACTTTTGCCATGGTTGATAAGGTTACCTTTGAATTCGGACCCTCGCCTGACGGATCAGGAATACAAACAGCAGTAGCATCATTTGCTATAGTTATCCTGTCAATATTCGTGGCGTTTATACTCTCCTTATGGCTGAGTAAAAAACTCTTCTCACCTAATAACCTGCTTGGGAAGCTGGCACTGCAAAAAATACAGGAAGTGGATGAGGGTTATATCAGTTTTGACAGTAAGAAACAAAAATCACTTATAGGTACCAAAGGAAAGGCTTATACCGTACTCAGACCATCCGGTAAAGTGATCATTAACGATGAGATTTACGATGCCCGTTCAGAAATAGGATTTATTGAGAGAGGAGCTAATATCAGGGTAATAAGAGATGAGGCCGGTCAATTGTACGTATTGAAAGATGAGTAAACAAATATGACGGGATACAGGATAAGAGATTATAATCCGTTGGACTATGAAGCTGTATCAAAATTATGGCTGGAAACAGGAATGGGCAGAGCTGAACGGGGAGATGATAAGAGTACAATCGAAAGGTGCATTAAAACCGGGGGCTGCCTGCTAATACTTGAGGATGAAAAAACCAGAGACATAGCCGGGACATCATGGATGACCTATGATGGCAGAAGACTGTATCTCCATCACTTTGGTATATTACCCGCATACCAGGGGAAAGGACTTTCCAAATACCTGCTGGAAGAGTCTCTTCAATATGTTAAACAGACTGGATTACAGGTAAAACTGGAGGTGCACAGCTCCAACAGGATAGCTATAAATCTTTACCAGAAATATGGATTCAGCTACCTTGGTGATTACAAAGTATATATCATAAGAGACACTGATAATATCAAATGAATAAAATCTCTAAAAACTATGTTAAAAGTATTGGTTAAAATTCCAGAGGTCGAATATTTTTATAATTTTAAATTTGAGGGTTAATTCAGAAAATTTTAGGATAATGAGTAGAACAATAACATTCAATAAGCTAAGGGAGATAAAGGACCAGCTTCCCGAAGGAGGAGTAAAAGATATAGCCAGGAAGCTGGATATAAACGAAGAAACTGTAAGAAATTACTTCGGAGGCTGGAACTATGATGAAGGCGAAAGCATAGGTATACATCTTGAACAGGGACCGGATGGAGGCCTGGTTAAATTTGATGATACTACAATACTTGAATTAGCCGAGAAAATGATATCCTCTGATTAATGATCCTATACCAGAATAAAGATGCTGTAAAATTATTTTTCCGCTCTGTCTCCTAAATTATTTTTTATTACTTTTCATGTCAATAAAATCCTTAAAAATAATGAGACATTCTGTAATCTGTATCTTTGCCGGATTATTAATATTAACTTCCTGCAAACAGAATAACGAGGTAAATATAAACCTCAAGTACGATGATAATCTGAGCCTCGAATATGATGAAGTGATAGACGCCTACACACAACTGTCCAACCATTATCCCGAAGCCAGGCTGGTAGAAATGGGCAAAACAGATATCGGTAAACCTCTCCACCTCTTTATGATATCAGGCGATCGCGATTTCGATCCGGAATCGATCAGGAAGAAGGGAAAATGTATAATCCTGATAAACAACGGTATTCATCCGGGGGAGCCTGAAGGTATTGATGCCAGTATACAGTTCGCATGGGATCTTTTACTGAATAATAATGACCTGAAGAAATACCTTGACAATGTTGTTATAGGGATTATACCGGTTTACAATATCGGAGGTGCCCTTGACAGGAGCAAATATTACCGTACCAACCAGAATGGGCCCATCTATAAAGGAAGAAGAAGGAATGCGCGTAACCTCGATCTCAACCGCGATTTCGCAAAGCAGGAAACTGAAAATGCACGTAGCTTCGTAAATATTTTCCTTCATCTAAATCCTGATGTATTCCTTGACACGCATACAACCAACGGCTCTGACCATCAATACACAATAACGCTTATAGCAACACTCTACAGCAAACTTGATACTGCCATGGGTCAATTTTTCAAGGACAGTATGCTTCCTGAATTGTATAACAGGATGGAAGAAAATTCCGAGTATGATATGATTCCATATGTACAGATGAGTAACTATTTTGGAGACATCAAAGACGGCATATTAGCATATAATGACGACCCTTTCTATTCAACTGGCTACACGGCTCTTTTCAATTGCTATTCATTCATGACGGAGAACCTTGTATATAAATATTTCCCTGATAGGGTAAGATCAGTTGTGGATTTCCTGACACAGTTAACGGCACTGACATATGATAATTGCAGTGAAATAAGGCAGCTGAAAGATGAGGCAGACAGGAAAATAAAGGAGCAGGACATATATCATCTTGACTGGGAGATTGATATGTCGTATTCTGAAGACCTGCTGTTTAATGGGTATGAATATATCAGACCTGCACCCTCGGAGGACAGGAGGACAAGGGGTTACTATGACCATGATCGCCCCTGGACCGATACTATTCCCTATTATACGAGGTATAATCCTGTTATCACCGTAAAAAGTCCGTGGGCGTATATTATCCCGCAGGCATGGAGTGATATTGCGGAGAAACTCTCCCATAACGGAGTGAAAGCATTCAGGCTGGAGGAAGATACTGAACTGGAGGTTGAGACTTATTATATTGAGAACGTAGAACCATCCGGCAGAGCTAACCAGGGTCACCATGTAAACCAGGGAATAGAAGTACGCCTCGAGAAACAAAAAATGCCCTATTACAGGGGTGATTTTGTTGTACTGACTAATCAGCTTGCAAACAGATATATTGTTGAGATGCTTGAACCACATGCACCCAGCTCATATTTTGCGTGGAACTTTTTCGATCCCATCCTCGAGTCAAATGATTTTTATTCCATATGGGGATTTGAAAGTCATCTCATGGAGCTGCTGGATGAAGATGAGGAGTTACGTTCAGAGGTGGAAAAAATGAAATCTGAAGATGAAAGCTTTGCCAATGATCCAATGGCCCAGCTAAGGTTCATCTATCAAAGAGCACCAATGTACGAGATAGAAAAGTATAACAGGCTTTACCCGGTTGCCAGGATAATCAATGACCCGGGTAATCTGAAAATGTCCGGTGAGTAATTTGCAGATCTGTTGGTATTTTGTGGCAGCCCTTATTTCACAAGAAAATCAATTACTTTCCTGTCTCCTATATAACCCGTTAGTCTGTCATTGCGTCTAACGGGGCCTACTCCTGATGGTGTACCTGTAAAAATAAGGTCACCTGTCTTGAGGGTGAAGAAGTGTGATACGTAGGATATTATCCTGTCAAAGCTGAAGATCAGCTTTGAAGTATTGCCTCTTTGAACGATATCTCCATTCTTTTCCAGGCTAAAGGAAATATTATTTACATCAACAGTATCGTCCACAGGTATAAATTCACCCAATGGCGCAGCACCGTCGAAAGACTTGGCTATTTCCCATGGCATTCCCGAAGATGAAAGGGATGCCTGCAGGTCACGTGCTGTCATATCAATACCTATGGTGATACTGTCATAGTACCTGTATGAGTATTTTTCCGCAATCGCCCGTCCGAGCCTGCATATTCGAAGTACTATCTCGGCCTCATAATGTATATTTCCGGAAAAATCCGGTATAAAGAATGGTTTATTTTTTTTCAGGAGTGATGAGTCAGCCTTTAGAAAAACAAGTGGTTCTTGAGGCAGGGGTTTACCCATTTCATGAGCATGGTCACTATAGTTTAGTCCTATGCAGATGATTTTCATATACTGTAACAGCTCTTAACCGTTATTAAATGATCGAAGCTTTATTTCTGTCAGTACCTTCTTTGTATATTCCGGAAAGTCACCTTCCATCATCCAGGAAAAATAGCTGGGTTCATTCCTCAGAACATTTTCAACAAGCTCACCTTTATGCTTTCCGAAGTTAAATACTTCCTGGCCATTGCTATTATAAACAATGCGCCCTGCCAGATCGGCAAACTTGCTGTGATGACTGAATTTTGCCAGTTGGTCAACATCGTTTTCAAGATCATCATACCTTTCAATCTGGGCTTTAAGTATTTCATAAGTTGCCTCGGTATCAGCCCTGGCACTGTGAGCATTAGAAAGGTCCTTATTACAGTAGAAAGCATAGGCTGCGCTCAGAGTTCTTTGCTCTTTCTTATGGAATATTACCTGTACATCAACGTATTTCCGTTTTCTTATATCAAAGTCAATTCCTTCCCTTAGAAATTCCTCGGCCAGTAATGGTATGTCGAACCTTATTGCGTTATAGCCGGCAAGGTCACAACCTTCCAGGAATTTAGCCAGGTTTTTACCTACTTCCCTGAAAGAAGGGCAATCCTTCACATCATCATCACTTATGCCATGAACGGCACTTGCCTGCGGACTTATCGGGATACCAGGATTAAGGCGTTTTGTAAACCATTCCTCCTCACCATTGGGATGTATTTTTACAACCGACACTTCTATGATACGGTCTCTTGCAATATTAATCCCTGTTGTTTCAAGATCGAAAAAAGCGATTGGTCGTTTGAGCTTAAGTTCCATCCAGTTATCAGGCATTTATCATCATGGGCATAAGCAGCATCAACACATCTTCTGCCTCATTCTCAGTTTCTGACGGAAGTAACAATCCGGCCCTGGTAGGATCGGCCAGTTCAATCACAACATCCGAAGACTCAATACTTGATAGGATTTCAAGCAGGAACACAGATTTGAAGCCAATCTCCATATCATCCCCTTCATATTCACAGTTAAGCCTTTCATAAGCGGAGATTGAAAAATCAATATCCTGGGCAGATACTCTCATCTGGTTTCCTTTTAATTCCAGTTTGACCAGATTACTTGCCTGGTTGGAAAATACCGAAACCCTCTTGAGTGTATTTAATAATTCCACCCGGTCAATTGTGATCTTCCTGGGGTTATTTGTGGGGATAACCGAATTATAATTAGGATAATTACCCTCAACAAGCCTGCACACAACCTTGTATTCTGACAGGGTGAAGAAAGCATTCTTATCATCTAATTCAAGTGATACTTTACCTTCTTCTTTGGGAAGTATATTTTTAAGTAATGAAGCAGGCTTCTTTGGTAGTATAAAAGATGCGTTCTCATCTGAATGTGCGTCACTGCGCTGGTACCTGACAAGCTTATGTGCATCCGAAGCCACGAAAGTTATTTTCTCTGTTCCTGCCTCTATAAAGATTCCTCCCATTACCGGTCTGAGCTCATCATCGGCTGTAGCAAAAACAGTCTTATTTATTCCTGACAGCAATACATCGGCATCGATATCAAAAGCAACCTTCTTGTCCTCCTTGATTGCTGGAAGAACGGGAAAGTCAACACCATTCTGGCCAACTATACTGAATTTACCCTTCTCGGAACTTATCACAATCGCAAGTGTTTCAAGGTTGATCTCAAATGTAAGTGGTTGTTCTGAGAACTCTTTCAGTGTATCCAGAAGTATCCTTGCCGGTATGGCAATACTGCCATCACCATCGGTATTCTGCAGGCTCATTTTGGTTATCAGTGTTGATTCAAGATCAGAAGCCGTTATTTCCAGGTTTACTCCCTCAAGCTTAAATAGGAAATTATCAAGAATGGGAAGCGTATTTTTTGAACTTATTACCTTACTTATACCCTGAAGATGACCCAGAAGCTCGGTACTTGATACGACGAATTTCATGTTTAATGTTTATTTAGGTTTACCAATAATCTAATTAACAATAAATGAATGAGCTAAATGCCTGAACCAAAGGCATGTCTTATATTTATTACATTTTATCAATATTAGTAAAAAAAGTTTTATCCTCAAATAAAAATCAATCTGAAATGAAATAGGAAGGACCTTTGATAAGCGGATCAAGGTAGTAATATTTGATTATGAACAGGTCCTCTCCCCCGTTCAGGCTTCCCCATAGCCTGTCAGTATCTTCTACCGTACTATCATGATACTTCATTCTGCGGATCCAAATTAAAAGACTGATTGTATCCTGGTCACTGCTTAAAACGTCCAGCTTGAAATATGGTGTAGCCTTCGTTATAGAATCCCTGGCTACCCGACTCATATCCGGAACCCAGCTCTCTAATGGCACATAGGTAAAATATGACAGGTACCTGCCTGTAGACATGGTATCAATATCCTCTTTATTGTACTTTCCGCCTGTAAATGATATCTCCCTCCCTTTGAATGAAATCGTGAAGGATGAATCAGGTGTCTCAAAATATTTTAAGTGTATCTCTTCAATCTTTTCAGGACTTATCTCAAACACTGTATTGGACCTCCAGTACTTTTCATCAGTAACAAAGTACATACCCGGATCAGTTTCATATCCGGGTATATGAACAAAGAAGGGTTTTCTATTCTTCCTTTTCTGCATAATACCGGGAAATTCCGGAGATGTGTGACGGTAAATAAGGAAAGATTGAACAAGCCTTCTTCCCTCGAATATTTTTACTTCAATAAGTTGTGTATCATTGTTGCCGGTGATGCTATTGTAAATACTTTCTGAGACAGGCGATTTAATCCTTATTTCTCCAATCATTCTCAATATAGACTGAATTGCTGATGGACGCACAGAATATTTCCCGTTAACCTGCCAGCCGTCAGGTTCATTTTCCAACTCAACTGTTTCATTTTCCTTCATTATTAAAATACGGGTCACTTTATCCGTATTCTTAACATGAAAAACCGAATTTCCAGCTCCATAAGGGGAATGTCTGCCAATGATGAATAACCCGATGGCAACCACTATGATCAATATAACTCCGGATATTCTTCTCATGCTATAACCCGGCGTATTTCTTTTTCCTCAGAATCATCAGGATGATTCCTGCAATAAATACCAGGAGCAAAGGTCCAAGTGTATTTATAAGCTGCCAGAAAAACCTGTTATCGTTTATTCTATCCCTGTTGAGGAGTCTAAGTTTCAATTCTCTTGAACGGAGACTTATCAATCCTTTATCGTCAACAAGATAATTAAGGCAGTTAATTATAAAGTCTTTATTACCAAATGTTTGCCCTGAATACCTGTCTACACCTAATCCCTGTGGAGTAATCCTGTTACCTATTATGCTCACCTCGTTTCTTATTATATCACCATCGGCTACTACTATCATCCTGGTGCTGACACTTTTCTTTTTTAACTCCCTATCCCGGAATGAAATAACTCTGTTTGCATAAAGTGAATTGAAGTATCCTTCAAGAAGCACGGCAACAGGTATAAATGAATCCGTAAAAACCTCTTCGGGAGGTGGGTTTTTGTAATCTTCGAGCTTTATCATCAAAGGAGGATTAACTGCCCTGCTTTTTTTTGAGCTGGCGAGGAGAATTTCTTTATCAACATCCGGATTATGCCCGACAGTATCCACAGAATTTGCAAACTCGGATTTAACCTTGTTAATATTCCGGGTAAGAGGACTGTTTGAATTGGTCTGCAACAGGGGATAATATATCCAGGGTACCGGAATAATTTGCCTTGAATCCCTTATTGTTGACCTTACCGGTATAATCAGGCATTCGGTATCCTGTAATAAGACAGGATTGATACGCACACCATATTTAAAAAGCTGGTCTTCAATGTTCAAAGGCTTATATAATGCCACTGTGCCTCCCCGGGTAAGGCTGTCGGTATTCACCATTACCTCATCAATAAACCAGAGTACTTTACCCCCGCTCATTATGTACTGGTCGATCACCAGCTTATCCTTTTCACTGAACTCATAAGAAGGTTTGGCAATAATAATTGCCGCATAGCTATCAAGTATGCCTGCCTGTCCATTTATCGAGCCCCTGTCAACAGTAAAATACTTGGCCATCTCAAGAGTCGCATCTGCCACTTCCATCTCGTCAAGTTCACCATGTCCTTCAATAAAGGCCACTTTATATATGGTATCTGACACAAGTGTTGTAATCGGCTGTATTAACTCATACTCAAGACCTTCAATTGAGTTGGCCAGGTTCACTTCTGCAGGCAGTGAAGGGTTATTTTTAAGGAAATTAATGGGTACTTCAACCGTATTGTAATTCAAAATCATCCCGGGGAAGATACTCTTCTCCGTCCTGCCTCCCTCTTCATCATTATCAAATACTGTAACGGGCATCAGCCCTTTATTTATAAGTAACAGCTGTTGCCTGTTCCTCTCTTCCTCTTTTTCAGCTTCTGATGGATTGATGAACATATAATCCACCTTCCTGCCTGATAACATCCTGAACTCTTCAAGGGTGGCCCTGACCGATCTCCTGAGCTTTTTGAAAGCTATTGGCATATCACCATCAAGATAAACCTGGAAAAATAAATCATTATCAAGACCGGAGAGGATTTCTTTTGTCTGATCAGATAATGTATGCCTCTTATCAGATGTAAGATCTATCCTGACAGATACAAATGATGACATAAAAGCAAGTAAAATAAGTATGGTAACCATAATGGCATAATTACTTATTTTGCCGGCAGGCCTGTTCCTGAACAGGTTTTTACGACCATATTTCCATCTGCGTGCAGACAATGCCAGCTTTGAGGCTTCTGTAAAAACCAGCACAGTAACCACAAAATAGACTATATCCCTTAAATCAATGACTCCCCTGCTCATCGATCTATAGTGCTCGTTTATACCAAGCCTGATGATAAACTCATCAAGTTTCTTTAGACCGGGGAGCAGGGCAAAAGAATCAAATCCTGCAAAAAGTATGAATCCTATAATTACAGCTGTAATAAACGCCACAACCTGGTTTGAACTGAGTGTGGTGGCAAAAATTCCTATTGCAGCATAAACTGCAGCCAGGAAGAGTAATCCCAGACCTGATCCCAGTGTGCCACCGCTGTCAATATTTCCAGGCGGATCTCCAAGCATACTCACTGATATGTAATAAGTTACACAGGGAAGAAGGGCCAGTAAAACGAGAGTTACAGATGCCAGATATTTCCCGTAAATTACATGACCTTCGGTAACCGGTCTCGAAAGCAGCAGTTCCATTGTACCGCTACGCTTCTCCTCTGCTACCATGCGCATAGTAACGGCAGGCACCAGGAAAAGAAATACCCACGGGCTTATAATAAAAAGTGATTCAAGGCTCGCATAAGCACTGTCCAGAATATTCCACTCACCTGGTAGTATCCACATAAACAGGCTATTAATAAGGAGGTAGACAAATATTACAATATAGCCTGTCATACCTGTAAAAAAACTACTTATTTCTCTCCTGTATATAGCAAGCATGTTATTTAATATTTAAGTACAAATGTACTTAAAAAGCACTACTTATCTCCACTGATGGCTTAACATCATCCACATCAATTATTCGTAAACCCTGGAAATAGAAATTAATGATTTGTTCCATTTTGAAGCCTCTCTCCGACATTACCCTTGCCCCTTCCTGGCATAAACCCACACCATGCCCGTATCCCCGACCCTCCAGGATAATCGTGTTACCTTCAAGCCTGGTGGAAAAGAATGTTGATTTCAAACCCCAGTCCTGCCTTAAATTAATAAGAGGGTATGAAAAACTGCCTGCAGTATAGTCGCGTTTTCTACCTAACTGCTTAAATAACAATTCATTATTATCCAAGTGCCGATAACCATGTTCATGAAGATAAGATATCCATTTCTCTACCTCAATTTCCCTGACCCAGCGAGCATTTCTAGATTGGCTACAGTATGGATCAACCACACCTGAGAGGTGTTGCATGCTGGTTAACCATACATTCTCAGATGACTGTGTTTGTCCGCCACAATTAGAATGAAAAGGAGTAAATACCAGAAAGCTATCTGCATTCACCAGTACCAGATCCCTTGTTGCATTCAATGCATCAGAAATAACCTGTACCTCCGCCCGGCCATGATATGCCTGGCAATGTATATTGTCACAGAGGTTGTACCCATCAAGTGTATGCCTGTTTATGTTCAGGTAGAGATAAGTCCTTGCAAGCATCGCCTGCGTTTTAAAATACTCAACGTTGCCTCTGAACCCGGCTTCTGCCAGTACTACACCAGACAGGTATCTCTCTGTGTCAATGATATTTATGACCATAAGCGATTCAATATCTGATGATACCACAAGGTTGCCGTAATACTCCCTAGGATCAGTCTCCTTAAAATTATTTCTTATTGAGAAGAAAGCTTCAGGATTAACAGATCTAAGCACAAGGGAATCTGACAGTATTGTATTACCTGATGCAGTAGTTATCAATACCTTGTTTCCTGCCCTGGCGATAAGGATGTTATCGTCTGTATGTATATAATAATGTTGTCCATTGGTCAGCATTTCGTAATTACCCTCACAGATATTTACAGTTAATGACAGAGGATGATCTAGGCTGATTAATCCTATTCTTATGTCAGCTTTCAACTGATTTAAGTTAGTAACTGCAAGGATCACAAACAGGGCAATACAGTTTCTGCACCTAATTGACATTAGCTACCAGTTTAAGGGAGTGATACATGTCTTCTGCAATTCGTGCTGATGCACCCCTGCCAGAAAGCTTCTTATGAAGTATTAAATAGTCTGCAATCATTATTTCTCTCTTCCATCCACCTGGAAGAATAGTATTTAATTCTGAGACAAGGTTTCTTTCATTGAGCTTGCCCTGAATAAGTTCCTTAACAATCTCCTTATCTATTATCAGGTTAACAAGGGAAATAAATCTTATATTAACTAGTATTCTGGCCACTGCATAAGAAAAGCGGCTTGCTTTGTAGCATACTACCTGTGGTATACCGGCAATTGCTGTCTCCAGTGTTGCTGTTCCGGAAGTGACAAGTGCCGCATCAGAATTTGCAAGCAGGCTGTAAGTATCATCATATATTACCTTTATATTACTTCCTTCAAGGATATTCTCGTAAATCGACCTGTCAACAGTACTGATTCCTGCAACAAGGAATTGGTAATCAGGGTAATATGTCTCCATTCGGGCCATTACAGGAAGTATTTTCTTTATCTCCTGCACTCTGCTGCCTGCAAGAAGTGAAATAACAGGTTTATTATCGAGCCCATACTGAGTGTGAAATTGTCCAGTTTTTGCTGACGCTTCTATTCCCTTTTCAACTGTCTCAACAAGTGGGTTACCAAAATAATGAACTGTATAATCATATTTTTCGTAAAATTCAGGTTCGAAAGGAAAGATAACATACATCCTGTTTACGTATTTCTTTATCTTCTTCACTCTTGACCTCTTCCATGCCCATACCTTTGGGCTTATGAAATAATAAACATTAATATTGGTGTTCCTGAGATACCTGGCTATCCTCAGGTTAAAGCCGGGATAATCGATGAGTATTACCAGGTCCGGATTATGTTCAACTATTTGTCGCCTGCATTTCCTCAGGTTCCTGAATATTTTACCAATTTTTGTCAGTACTTCCCAGAAACCCATAACCGCCAGTTCCCTGTAATGAACAAGAAGCTGACCCCCTGCTTCTTCCATCCTGTTACCTCCCCAACAGTAAAATTTTGCCTCGGGATCTATATTATTCAGTTCTGTAATAAGGTTCGAACCATGTAAATCGCCGCTAGCTTCACCTGCAATAATAAAATACTTCACTATATTGATATTTCCGGGTGATTATATTGGTTTATTATTTCACTATCAGAGCAACTTCATCGCCAGCACCGTCAACGCCCACAGGAGAGTAACTCCCACTACCCCTTTTGAGCTTCTCAATTTATCAAAACGGTTAAATCCCAGGAATATTACCAGGTTAGATAATACGCAAAGGCTTATGATATGTGTAATAGCATCCCTGCTTGTTATCCTCTCAATATAATCCTTCAGCGACATACCATCACCAGAGAAAGAATAAACAATAACAAATACAATGGCAGGTAATAGTAATCCTGCAATAAAGCCAGTTAGAAAATTGTTATATATAGTGGTTTTACTCATTACCAATCTGCTTTTTCAGGTCATTGATAAAAGTATGGGCAGTCATATCAACTGATACAGGAACAACAGAAACATAATTATTTGCCAGTGCCCATTCATCTGTATCCTTCGATTCTGGTTCATGATTCTGGAATATACCTGTTAACCAATAGTAAGTTTTTCCCATAGGATCTTTTCTTTTCTCAAATTCCTCGCGCCAGTTACCCCGTGCCTGCCTGCATACCCTGATGCCCTTTATCTCACTTCCTGTACATGAGGGAATATTCACATTGAGGCAAATTCCTTCAGGCAATTTATTCTTACTCAGATTATTCATTATTACCCTAACATATCTTTTTGAAGAGGTAAAATCAGCTTTTGATGAATAATCATTAAGTGAAAACCCCACAGAATCAATTCCATACAAACAACCTTCTATTGCAGCTGCCATTGTGCCCGAATATATAACACTGACTGAAGCGTTGGATCCGTGGTTTATTCCCGACACTACCCAGTCAGGTTTTCTTTCCAGCAACTGGTTAACCGCGATTTTTACTCCATCGGTTGGAGTACCGCTGCAAGCATATATCCTTTTTGTCTCTGTTTCCTTAAGCAATTTTACCCTCAGTGGCATTTTAACCGTAAGTGCCTGTGACATTCCTGAACGACTTTCGATAGTCGATACAACGACCACCTTCCCGTATTCCTGCATTACCTCGGTAAGGGTATTCAGTCCCTCGGCATACAATCCATCATCATTTGTAAGCAAAATCAGTCTATCGTCTTTCTCAACCTTCATATCAATAAAAGAGCTTTATTCACAAAATATATCAAAATAATCAAGAATTATGCAAAGATAGTTAAATACAATAAGTTAAATAAAGTAAATTTTCATCTCGATACTTTTTCAAAAATCCTTACTTTTGCCAGAGCCAGTATGCTGGTAATTTAATGAAGTATATTTTCTTTTAAACATGAAGATTTCATATAACTGGATACTTGAATACCTGAAGACAGACAAACAACCTGAAGAACTAAGCTCTATTCTGACAAACATAGGATTGGAAGTTGAAGGTATGGAAGACTGGACATCTGTTAAGGGCGGACTCAATGGTGTGGTGACAGGCCTGGTAAAAACATGCAAGAAACATCCAAATGCTGATAAGCTTTCTGTTACAACAGTTTACACAGGCGCTCCTGATGATTTAAAAATTGTATGCGGTGCACCAAATGTGAGAGCAGGACAGAAGGTTTTTGTAGCTACCCCCGGTGCTGTACTTGACTACCAGGGTAAAATATTCGAACTAAAAAGAACAAAAATAAGAGGAGAGATTTCGGAAGGAATGATATGTTCTGAAGATGAACTGGGATTGGGTGATTCGCACGAAGGTATTATGGTTCTGCCTGAGGACACCCCGGTTGGCAGGCCTGCCAGTGAGATCTTTCCAGTAGAATATGATACTGTATTTGAAATCGGGCTGACACCAAACAGGATAGATGGCGGATCACATTTCGGTGTGGCTCGTGATCTGAATGCATACTTCAATCTCTTCAAAACATCCCGAATCTCTCTGCCTTCTGTTGATAGTTTCAGGGTTGATAATAATTTACGGCCCATACCTGTTATCATTGAAAATGAGACAGACTGCATCAGGTATTCAGGTCTTACAATATGTGGAATAGATGTAAAAGAATCACCTGAATGGCTTAAAAACAGGCTTAAAGCCATAGGACTGACCCCTCTTAATAATGTCGTTGACATTACAAATTATGTTCTTCATGAATCGGGACAGCCGCTCCATGCTTTTGATGCCGATAAAATAGCAGGAAACAGGGTAATTATCAAAAACCTGCCTGGCAAAACAAAGTTTATAACTCTTGATGATGAAGTAAGAGAACTGTCAGAAAATGACCTTATGATCTGTGATGCAGAGAAAGGTATGTGTATAGCCGGAGTATTCGGAGGGAAAGGATCGGGGGTAACTGAAAAGACTGCTAATATTTTTCTTGAGAGTGCCTGTTTCAATCCTGTTGCTATAAGAAAAACCGCACGCAGGCATGCTCTCCATACCGATGCCTCATTCAGGTTCGAGAGAGGCTCTGATCCGGAAATGACAATATGGGCACTTAAGAGAGCTGCCTTGCTGGTGAAAGAATTAGCAGGCGGGGAAATAAGCTCGGAAATTGTAGACCTTTACCCGAAAAAAATAGAAAATTCAGTCGTAGAGTTAAACTTCAATAATATTACCAGGCTGGCAGGCAAGGAAATCAGCAAAAAGGATATAAAGAAGATACTCAACTCTCTCGACATAGATATTACTGAAATAAATGGTGATACTTTTATCTGTAAAGTACCCACTTACAGGGTGGATGTCACAAGGGAAGCAGATATAATCGAAGAGATACTGCGTATTTATGGATATAATAATATTGAGTTCAGCGATAAGGTCAATTCTACTCTGAGCTTTTTTGATAAGCCAAACAAGGAAAAGGTTATAAATACTATATCCGATATGCTGTCAGGTGCAGGCTTTACAGAAATTATGTCAAATTCACTGAACCCTTCTGCCTGGTACCGTGAAAGCCCTGATTTTGCAGATAATAAAACTGTTATGCTGGCCAATCCACTTAGCTCAGACCTTGATTGTATGAGACAGTCATTATTATACGGTGGACTGAGTGCAATATCCAGGAATATCAACAGGCAAAATCCTGACCTCAGATTTTACGAATTCGGGATATGCTACTTTCTAAAAGAAAAACAGGACCCGGGCAGGACTGTCACAAATTATTATGAGAAGCTTTCTCTCGACCTGTTCATAACTGGAAGTAAGAACCCTGAGAACTGGAATGAGCCTGTTGAAAAAGCAGATTTTTACAGTGTTAAATCCATAATTGAAATTACTCTTCAGAATCTGGGTTTTGATTATAATTCGCTCACTGTTAAAGAAAGAAAACAGGATTATTATACGGAAGGCCTTGCACTAAGTATTAATGATGATCTGATAGCCCACTTCGGAAAAATCAGTAAGCGGTATCTGAACAAGCAGGAGGTGAAACAGGATGTTTTTTACGGCCATATTGAGTTTGATACTGTGCTCGAAAAGCTGAAGCAACATACCATTTCTTACAGTGAGTTACCCAAATATCCTTCAGTAAGAAGAGACATGGCCTTACTTGTTGACAAAAATATAAGCTTTGACCAGATTAAAAATGTGGCATTTCAAACTGAAAAAGATCTTCTAAGGCAGGTAGGGCTTTTTGATGTATATGAAAGCGAAACGCTTGGAAAAAATAAAAAGTCGTATGCAATAAGCTTCATATTAAGGGATAACAAAAGGACCCTGACAGATAAGATAATTGACAAGGTAATGAAAAAGCTGGTTCAGGCATTTGAGAAAGAAACAGGGGCACAGATAAGGTAGAAAAGCCAATATGAATTCATTGCTACAAAAGATCAGTAATTATCTTTCACTGGTAAAATTCAGCCATACGGTATTTGCTATGCCATTTGCTCTTCTCGGGTTTTTTTCTGGAGTGAAAACAGGTGATAATGAATTTACCTGGCGATTGTTATTACTTGTATTATTATGTATGGTTTTTGCAAGAAATGCAGCTATGGGTTTCAACAGGTATGCTGATTACAAATTTGACATGCTCAATCCCAGAACCGCCATAAGGGAGATACCCTCGGGTATTATAAGCCCGCTGTCAGCTCTTATCTTCGTAATAACCAACTCCATCCTGTTTGTTGTTTCAGCAGGTTTTATTAACAAATTGACCCTGGCTCTGTCACCTCTTGCACTGCTGATAATTCTTGGATACAGTATGACCAAGCGTTTTACGTCTTTCAGCCACCTGTTTCTGGGCCTGGCCCTGAGCCTGGCCCCGGTGGGAGCATACATTTCAGTCACTGGCAGCTTTGATACAGTGCCCGTTTTATATAGCCTCATTGTCTTATTCTGGGTTTCAGGATTTGATATAATCTATTCACTTCAGGATTCTGAATTTGATACAAACAACAGTTTATTATCAATACCGGTAAAGCTGGGCTACAAACATTCACTCATTCTTTCGTCATTCCTTCATATACTATCAATAGTATTTGTTATACTGGCAGGATTGATATCAACTCATGGATACCTCTACTGGGTGGGGGCATCTGTTTTCACCCTTATGCTTATATATGAACATATCATCATAAAGCCCGGCGACAGCTCAAGTATAACTAAAGCATTCGGAACAATAAACAGCTATGCCGGTGTATCTTTCTGTGCCTTTGCTATAACCGATCTTTTTATCCATCTGGGAGGATGAGGTAACCTTACCCGGCACCCGTAATCAATTTACCTGATTATCAGTTACCATTTTTCAGTTACCAAGTATTCAGTTACCCGGTTTCAGAATCTGAAAATTACAGATATCCCTATAAGCTCTTTAAACTGCACCTTCGGTACCTTCCTGGGTGACCCGTCATTGTTCAGGACCTGTTCACCATCCTCATCCAGCACCGGTATCAGGGTATCATCATCATATATCAGGTGTGTATTAAGCCTGATATCAGTATACCAGTTGAGCCTGGCTGTGGCAATCATTTCCCAATCAATATCTATATTAAGCGGATTATCAATATAGTTAGTAAACAATCTCAGCTTATTCACCATTGTTACCTGATCGAATAAAGTTGTCTTATGGTTTATCTGTGCACTCATACCAGGTTCATGTCTCGATCTTTGATTTGACATCAGCCCGTGTTTGGTAGGATCGATCATTGCAGTGTCGGGCACAAATGTTCCCTTATAGGATAAAGGTGCAAAGTTAATTGAGGTATTATCATTAGGTTTGTAATCAAGCCCCAGACCTATTGTAAGGGAAGCAGGATTAAAAAACTTTGATACCACTACAGAATCATTCGGATACTTGTACCCATAAGCAAGCTGTGTAGTAAATAACAGCAATGTACTGAAATCAAATTTCCCAAAAGCTTTATTATTAAATTTTGAAATAAATTCTATCTGGTCAATGTTTTTACGAATTCCACTACCTGCACCAGTGATTAAACCAAACTTTATCCTGCCTGCATTATCCCATTTCATTTTCAGGTCTTTATTTGTATAGCTGGCCGTGCCAGTGATATCAAGGACGGTTGAAATATTGCTCTCTCCTCCCTGTACCCAGTTCTTTATCATCGCCTGGTTGAAGACGAAAGAAGCTTCTGAAAGAAATTTCCAGTACTGTGGTTTTACTTCAATTTTCCTGGCTTCGGCCAGCCTGGAGTTATCAATTGTTTTTGTCTGGACCCTGGCGTCCACAATATTTGGAGCTTTGTCAGGTCGTCTGAAATGCACCCCTCTTTCAACAACGATATCTATTGAATCAATTGATGTACTGCCTATCCAGACGGATACCTGTTCACCCCATTCATTCTTAAGCCACAGCCTTGTCATCCTTGATGTGTTATTTCTTAACCAAACAGGTATAGAATTGCTTGTACCAGATATAATGACCCTGCTTGAATCATTTTTTTCAACATGTTCCATTACCTTATTAATAGCTGATTGGATTGAATCTCCAACAAGGGGAAAATCATAATAAAGGAAAGGAAATTCAGGATTGGAACTTATTACTTTTTTAAGAGTATCTGATATAACTACTATTATGCTGTCATGTTTGGCAGATCTCAAATGCACGGGCTTCTGCCTATCCATCTGGACAAAAATATTATCCATGTCCTCAGGATTAATTATCATCAGGCTGTCGGCGATGTTCAGAATAGTATCCCCTGCCTCGTATAATCGCCTGGTGTCCCTCCTGGCCGTAGAGGTATCAGCCATAAGGGGATCATAAATATCCTGATTCCGGATCTTACCATTGTCTCTATAATCTTCAGAAGGTATAGGGATATGTATCGTATCCCACATGTAGAAACTGCTAGCAGGTATCTTGATCTTTGCCCAGTCATATTGCCTCACAAAATCCCTTGTAATGTACATTGGATCATTGGTTGCTTCGAAGAGTAAGCGCTTAATAGATTTTCTGAGCGGATCATCTTTACTGTTCCATATGCCGCTCTCATACCATCCCGAGAGGTAATCTATAGCCTGGTTAACGTCAAAATACACATACCTGCTGCTGGCGTTTGCTAGAGAATCTACATCCTGTGCCTGCATGAGTGTATCAATAACAAATCCTGATGTATCAATCCTTATTTCTTCCTGTGCTAAAACATTACCAGTTTTAAAGGATATCAATAATAATACAATTAGAAAGGGGGAACATTTTCTGATAATTGTAAACATGCTCTATTGTTAGTCAAGTTAATAGTTGTTTTAATACGGTCTGTTTTCGCATAAGACATGCCAAAATTAAGGCATTTCTACAATAAAACGAGTTAAGTTGGAAAACTTATATACCACAGATTATTATTTTGATGTTGGTGGTATTTTCGTTTCTTTTGCAAATCACTTTGAAGGGTTCCCATGAAAGACATGACCCAAGGTAATGAGGGCAAATTAATATTGCAGTTTGCACTACCCATGCTGGCTGGAAGTCTTTTTCAGCAGTTGTATAACATTGTCGACAGTATTATTGTTGGCAACTTTATCGGCAAGGAAGCACTGGCTGCTGTAGGAGCATCATTCCCTGTAATATTTGTCCTAATATCAATGATCATTGGGCTGGCCTCGGGTATCACCGTGGTTATATCACAGTATTTTGGCGCCAGGGATTACGCCAGTGTGAGAAAGGCTATTGATACGATGTATATAGGAATGTTTTTTGCTTCTATAGTGGTTACTACCGTGGGTCTTATTTTCAGCGAGGACATTTTCAGGCTGCTTAACCTGCCTGAGGAAGTCATGCCCATGGCACTTGATTACCTCAATATATACCTGTTGGGTATGATCACTTTTTTTATTTTTAACGGCACCAGTGCCATACTCAGAGGTATGGGTGATTCAAAAACACCACTCTACTTCCTAATAATTTCAACACTGACCAATGTTGGGCTTGACCTTTTATTTGTTATAGTTTTCAAGATGGGGGTGAAGGGTGTAGCACTTGCAACCGTTATAGCACAGACCGGTGCTCTGATTACTGCTATTATATACCTCAATAATTATCATGAGATAATAAGAATCAAATTACACGGACTTGTATTCGACAGGAAAATATTTAATCAAAGCATTAAAATCGGATTGCCCACTGGTTTTCAACATAGTTTTGTCGCATTAGGCAGTATGGCAATAATGGGAGTTGTAAACACTTTCGGGACAAATGTTATAGCAGCCTATTCAGTGGCAGCCCGACTTGATGTTATTGCTACAATACCTGCCATGATAATGGCACAAGCCCTTGCAACATTCGTAGGTCAGAATCTGGGAGCCAATAAATCAGAGAGGGTGAAGACCGGTTTATTATCAACAATCATACTTACCAGTATTGTTACCGTTGCCACAACAGCAATAATTGTTACTTTCGGGCACCTGTTCATGGATGCCTTTACGAATGACCAGGAAGTTATAAAGATTGGATCTGAATATCTTACCATAGTAAGCCTGTTTTACCTTGTTTTTGCCTTTATGTTTACCTTCAATGGCCTGATGAGGGGAGCAGGTGACACCTTTCTGCCAATGATATTCACCCTGATATCACTCTGGCTGGTACGAATACCTTTTGCTGTATTCCTTTCTGACAGGCTGGGTGAGACGGGCATATGGTGGTCTTTCCCAATGAGCTGGGCTTCGGGTCTGATAATGTCATTCATATATTATCTTACCGGTCGCTGGAAGAAAAAGGTTATTGTCAAACCATAGCTTAGATAAAAGACCTATTTTTAATACATTTGTTCAACAAACTCAGTAGTTATGATCCGATCAATGACAGGCTACGGTTCAGCTTATGCAGAAACTCCCGGGAAAAAAATCACGGTTGAGCTTCGATCACTGAACAGTAAGCAAATAGACATAAATACCAAAATACCATGGTATTATAAAGAAAAAGAAATAGAACTCAGATCGAAAATAAGCCAGTCTCTCGTAAGGGGCAAAGTTGACCTGGTAATTTCTGTCGATACCCTTAATGATGAAAACCTGCCAACACTTAACAAACATGCCATAAAAAGCTACTATAAGCAATTGATTGACGTGGCAGGTGAGCTCTATATAGAAAACAGGAAAGAATTACTTTCAATTATAATGAGACTCCCGGAAACACTTCAATCTGAAAAGCAAACAGTCAGTGACGAGGAATGGGATATGCTTAATGGATTGATGGATAATGCAATAACAGAACTAGATGAATTCAGGCTTGAAGAAGGTAAATCATTAGAGAAAGACCTGAGAGAAAGAATCAGTAATATAGTAGCCTATATAAAGGAAATTATCCCCTTTGAAGAGGAAAGGATAAGCAGGATGAGAGAAAAAATAATCAGCAGTCTTAAACAGCTGGATAATGAAAATATAGATGAAAACAGGCTTGAACAGGAAATTCTGTATTACATTGAAAAACTGGATATAAATGAAGAGAAAGTCAGGCTGAAGAAGCATTGTGATTATTTTATGGAGACTATTGAAACAGAAGATAGCAAGGGTAAAAAACTCGCTTTTATCTCGCAGGAAATCGGAAGAGAAATAAATACTCTTGGGTCAAAAGCTAACGACGCAAGAATCCAGAGGATAGTGGTAATGATGAAGGACGAGCTGGAAAAAGTAAAGGAGCAGGTATTGAACATATTATGAGAAAAGAACAAACAAAAGGCAAATTAATAATAGTATCTGCACCCTCGGGATCTGGGAAAACAAGTATTGTCAGATACCTGCTTAAACAAATTCCGGATCTCGCTTTTTCAATCTCGGCTACAAGCAGATCACCCCGGAAAAATGAAAAAGACGGTGTAGATTATTATTTTATGACTGCTGCTGAGTTCAGGAATAAAATCAGAAACAATGAATTCGTTGAATGGGAGGAAGTGTACAACGATACGTTTTATGGTACCCTCCGTAGTGAAATAGAGAGGATGTGGGACAGGGGACAGCACATTATATTTGATGTTGATGTTGAAGGAGGTCTCCACCTCAAGGAAGAGTATGGACGCAGGGCAATATCGCTGTTCATAAAACCTCCGGGCATAGATGAGCTGAAGAAGAGATTAATAAACAGAGGCACCGACCTCCCTCAAGAAATTGAAACGCGTATAAGGAAATCAAAAAACGAGATGGAGAAGGCAGGCAGGTTCGATAAAATCATAATAAATAATGATCTTGATAAGGCATGCAGAGAAGCCCTGGAAATTTGCAGAGGATTCTTAAAAAGCGATGAATTATGAAAACGGGGCTCTACTTTGGTTCATTTAATCCTGTGCATATAGGACACATGGCTATTGCAAATTATATTTACGAATATTCAGAGCTTGATGAGATATGGTTTGTGATAAGTCCTCATAATCCTCTCAAAGAAAAAAGCAGCTTGCTTCCTGACCACCACCGCTTGCGTCTCGTTGAAATTGCAATAGGCGATGATCAGAGGTTCAGGATCTCAGATATCGAATCAAAACTACCCCGCCCTTCCTACACAATTGATACCCTGACACACCTTAAAGAAATATATCCTGGCAGGCAATTTTCCTTGATCATGGGAACGGATAACCTGCTGACCATAAATAAATGGAAGAATGCAGATGTACTTGTCAAATCATATAAGATTATTGTTTATCCAAGGAAGAGCAAAGAGAAAGAGCCTACGCCTGTGGTGAAATCAATGCTTCAGACCGCTGATATTGAGATAGTCAAGGCTCCTGAAATTGAAATTTCAGGTACATTTATTCGTTCTGCCATCCGGGATGGCAAAGATATCCGCTATTTCCTGCCTGATGGCGTATGGCAATATATCAGAGATATGCACTTTTACGAGTAACGGTGAGCCTATAAACATTCTACTATTCGAGGATCGGCAGTACCTAATATACAAATGGAATAATGGATTAATGGAACCTAGGATCCCTAATCCCGACGATTCTGTCGGGATGAGGGAGACGAGCTCGCAGCACTCGCCTGCCTGTGGCAGACCCGCCCTGCTAGGTTCCAGTATTCCAATGAATGCTCCGAAGGAGGATCATTCCATTAGTCAAGTTTCATAATGATTTCCATGCCCCTGGCGAGTGCCTGTTTATTCATAGGCAGCAGGTGATGATATCTCTCGGGGAGTGATTTTTTCAGGCCCGTAAGTACGTTCTCCATTTTCAATACGGGCTTAATCTTGAGATATCCCCCCAGAACAATCATATTGAAAGTTTTTGAGCTTTCCATTTTAGTAGCTTCCTCTGTTGCATCAATCCTGTATACTTCAATATCACTCCTTTCAGGGTGCCTGGTAATACCATTGCCATCATATATTAGTGTACCTCCCGGTTTAACTGCCTGCTCAAACTTATCGAGTGACTGCTGATTGAGTATTATTGCAGTATCAAAGGTTCTCAGTATAGGACTACTTATTCTTTCATCGCTTAGTATAACCGTAACATTAGCTGTACCTCCGCGCATCTCCGGCCCATACGACGGCATCCAGCTCACTTCCATATCCTGCATGATTCCGGAGTAAGCCATTATTTTACCCATTGAAAGAACTCCCTGTCCGCCAAAACCGGCTATTATTATTTCTTCTGTCATAACTTCAAAGTTTTCAATTATTAAGCACAAATTAATCTTCAGGTACTTTAAAATCCCCGAGTGGATAGAAAGGAAACATATTCTCTTCCATCCACTTATTTGATTCAACCGGGGTCATTTTCCATCCTGAAGGACAGTTAGATACAACCTCAATAAAGCATGTTCCCTTATTTCGTTTCTGGTATTCAAATGCTTTCTGTATTGCTTTCTTGGTTTTTCTCACGTTACCCGGTTTATGTACACTCTGTCTTGTAACATAGTATGTGCCGGGCAGAGTAGCTACTATATCAGTAATTTTTAACGGATTCCCCATAAGTTTAACATCCCTGCCATATGGAGTAGTAGATGATTTCATCCCTTCAATTGTAGTAGGTGCCATCTGTCCTCCGGTCATCCCGTATATACCGTTATTGATAAAAACAATAAGGATATTTTCACCCCTGTTGCAGCTGTGAATGGTTTCAGCAGTTCCTATTGCGGCCAGGTCACCATCACCCTGGTAGGTAAACACATATTTTTCAGGCAGCAGTCTTTTTATTGCAGTAGCCAGCGCAGGCGCTCTTCCATGTGCTGCTTCCTGCATATCAAGATTCATATAATTGTACATCAGCACGGAACAACCTACTGGTGTTATACCTATTGTATCCTGCTGAATACCCATCTCCTCAATAACCTGTGCAAGTAACTGGTGGGTGGTTCCATGTCCGCAACCCGGGCAATAATGCATTACATTGTCCGTCATCACTGATGATTTCTTATGGACAAGGTTTTCGGGCTTAACAATCTCTTTTGCACTTATATCTGCCATGATCTTATCCTCCAATAATTTTAGTTTTCAAATTCTCAACAACTTCCTCGGCTGTTGGTACAATACCTCCCATCCTTCCAAAATGTTCGACGGGTACCTTACCGTTCACTGCCAGTCTAACATCTTCAACCATTTGCCCTGCACTCATTTCAACAGTAAGGATTCCTTTCACCTGGTTAGCTAACTCATTTATCTCTTTTGTAGGATAAGGGAAGAGCGTTATTGGTCTAAGCAAGCCAACCTTTATTCCTTCAGCCCTTGCCAGTTGTATTGCCTTCTGTGACACACGTGAACTAGTACCATAAGCTACCAGCAGGTATTCAGCATCATCACACTGGAATGTTTCGTACCTGACCTCCTTATCCTGCATTTCCCTGTATTTTTTCTGCAGCTTTATATTAAACTGCTCCTGCTTATTAGAATCAAGATCAAGCGATGTAATAATATTTCTCTCCCTGTCGGGTGTTTTGCCCGTTGTTGCCCAGGAAGGCAGTTCTTTTGATCTTTCCTTCTGTGGTTTTAGCCATACTTTTTCCATCATCTGTCCTATTGCACCATCTGATAGTATCATTGCAGGGTTCCTGTATTTGAATGCCAGATCAAATGCCAGTTCAACAAAGTCGGCCATTTCCTGTACTGAAGACGGTGCCAGCACTATCAGCCTGTAATCACCGTGGCCACCGCCCTTGGTAGCCTGGAAATAGTCAGACTGCGATGGCTGGATTGTTCCAAGCCCCGGGCCGCCCCGTACAACATTTACTATAAGGCAGGGTAATTCTGCTCCTGCTATATAACTTATCCCTTCCTGCTTGAGCGATACACCCGGTGATGAAGATGATGTCATTACTTTTTTTCCGCAGCCTGCCCCTCCATAAACCATGTTAATGGCAGCCACTTCACTTTCAGCCTGCAAAACCACCATTCCTGTTCTTTCATGTGGCTTTTCAGCTGTCAGGTATTCCAGGACTTCACTCTGTGGAGTAATGGGATATCCAAAATAGGCATCGGTACCAGCTCTTATTGCCGCTTCAGCAATAGCCTCATTGCCTTTCATTAGTCTCAGTTCCTTTTCCATATGTTATTTTAAGCTTTATTGATTAGACTTTTATCCGGTAAACTGTTATTACTCCATCAGGGCAAACTACGGAACAGTTTGTACAACCTGTACATACATCCATATTGATAGCTTCAGCATAATTATAGCCCTTGCTGTTTACCTCTGATGAAAGGGCAATAACCTCTGTAGGACATGCAGTAATACACACACCACACCCTTTGCATTTTTCATTATCGATAACTATCGATCCTTTTAGTGCCATATTCTTATTATTAAATTATTAATCGGTTATTTAAAATCCTCGTAAAATCTCTGTAGCCTTGTCTCAAGGATGGGAAACATGGTCCTGGGAACCTGTGACACGCATGCCCTGAGTCCTTCTTTCTTATCACTCCCTGTTATGTTAAGCGTTATTGCACTGATACCATAATAAAGCAAGTTCTCTAAAAGTTCACCGCTACTCATGCCGGGAAAGGAGATAGTGAAATAGAAACCATCGGCTATAGGTCTGTCAATATCATTATCATATACTATATTAAAACCGTTAGCTATGAACATCTGTTTCATCATCCGTGCCCTTTCACCATATTCCTTCACTTCTTCAATATAGTTATATTCACCTTCATTAACTGCTTTAAGCATTGCATAAAGACCATATTGTGCGGTATGTGTTACACCTGCCGAAAGTGCATAAAGAGCCCCAAATACCATTGCATGACCAAAGAGGTCACTTGTGTAGTATCTTTTAAGGTCAGGATAACGGCGATTATACAATTTATCAGATATAACAAGCATGCCAACACGCTGACCGGCATAACTGAATGCTTTAGAGCTGGATATCAGTAATAGGTAATTATCACAATATTTGGCTACTGTCGGCTGAAAAGGAGGCTGTCCCGGCCTGCCGTAATTATTACGGAAGTCCATACCAAAATATGCCAGGTCCTCGATAACTACAGCATCATATTTAGTAGCCAGTTGGCCAATTATTTTAAGCTCCTCTTCTGTAAAACATATCCATGAAGGGTTATTAGGGTTTGAATAAAGTATGCTGGAAACCTTCCCTGTTTCCAGGTATGACTCAAGCTTTGCCCTGAGTTTTTCTCCCCGGTAATTATACACATCAAACGACCTGTAGTCCTGCCCCAGAATTTTTATCTGTTGTTTCTGAACCGGGAATCCCGGGTCAATGAACAGGGTGCCTTCCTTTGTCCTGTCATTCCTGTTAACCACCAGGAAGCCGGCCATACCACCCATAAGTGATCCTACCGTAGGAATACACCCTTTAGGACTTACTTCCACATCCAGGAATAACTTGATAAATCTCGAAGTTTCACCCTTCAACTGCGGTAAGCCTTCGATATTTGGATATATTGATGTAACACCGTCATCAAGTGCTGCTTTCTCTGCCTTAATTCCTACCAGCGGTGATGGCAATCCCGGTACTCCCATTTCCATCCTGATATATTTCTCCCCTGTATCCCTCTCAATCTGATTAACCAGCTTAACTATTTCACGAATACTAGCATTATCCAATGAATCCAGATCGCTCTCCCTGATCCGGGCTGCCACAATTGAAGAATTAATTGGCGTATTTCTCATAAAAAATTATTCTACTTAATTCAAAAAATGAACAGGGGCAGTCTGTCCAAACTGCCCCTTTATAAATTAGTTATTCTTTTATCAGAGATACAACTAGTCCCATAAACATAATAATTATTTGCTGTAACAATAATCGGGTCACATAATTATCTGTTTTCAACTTACTATCCCTTCTCATATGCATTTTCAACTCTATGGGACCCTAAATATACAAATTCTAAAATCAATTAAAAACATGTTAAAAATCAGATTTGGAAAGAGCAGCGAAAGCAAGTATCACCCCAAGAATAATACCGTAAATAGCAGCAATAAGTACCCTGAATTGTTCTGGCATAAGGAAATTTAATGTCTGTGCAGGTATCCAGAAAAGAATAATTGTTTTTCTCAATACAAATCCATAGTGAATATTCCAGTCTATTCCTTTTAAGATTTGGCTGACCCTGACAGGTGAGAAGAAACCGTGAACAGTACCACCTGTCATTTCAATATGAGAATCAGTGATTTTATGTACTGTCATTAAAACCGGGGCATAAAAAATGTTAAGCAAAACGCTTATACTAAAAGCCACTCCAAGCTTTCCTGCAGAAAATGAACCATTCATGGCTTTTACGGACCCATCTAAACCTGCAAATTCAAGCATGATTGGTACCCCTCTGGCAAATATTATGAAAGCTGCCTGGATTGTCATTCCCAGTATACCCCACACCAATGCTCTCGGCAAAATTCCGAAACCCGGAGCAGTATATTTACCGGTTCTTATCCTCAAACCGATTAATTCCCCTGTTGTAGCCAGTATTGCAAACTTTATAAAGCTGGTAATGAATGGAAATCTGGAATAAAAGCTATCATAATAATTATATAATGTCTCACTCAGTATAAAAGGAGTAAAAATAACCGCCAGGAATAAAATCAGTAAAATATCAGACTTTTTCATAAATAACGTATTTCGTCAGGTTATGCCGGCCAACACTATTCATCCCCTATTGTAAGCTTATATACCAGGTTAATCATTCATTATTTTTCAATTCTTATCCTGGCATCCACTGCTTTAACTGTTTCCGGTGTTCCCATGAGAGGATTAAGATCCATCTCGGCTATTTCAGGCGCTTCTTCCAGCAACAGTGACAGGCGAGTCAGAGTATCAGCAAATGCTTCAATATTAACACCTTTCTGACCCCTGGTCCCTTCAAGTATCTTAAAGCCTTTAAGCTTTCTTATCATATTATTTGCCTCATTCTTGCCCAGAGGAACAAGTGCACTGTTTACATCCTTCAATACCTCAATGAATATCCCTCCCAGTCCGGCCATAATAAGATGACCGAACCCAGTCTCTTTCACGGCACCTGCAAAAAGTTCCTGCCCGCAGACCATTGGCTGCATAAGGACTGCTTCCGCCTCAGGAATATCCATCAGGCACCTGAATTCATACACTGCCCGCTCACGGCTGTCAATATTAAGGATCACTCCACCCAGGTCTGATTTATGTACCGGACCCACCACTTTCATTACCAGGGGAAATCCAATTTCTTCTGCTTTTTCTGTTGCTTCATCCTCTGTGTATATGGTTGCTTCTTCTACTCTCATTATACCAACAGAGTCAAGTAGGACTCTCACATCATCAGGTCCGAGGTATCCATTCTTATTTCTGTTTATTACCTCCCTGATTTCCTTTGTGTTTATCCTCGGCTTATCAAAAACATCATCCCCGTAGAATGATGCATTCATAACTCTTCCGAGCGCATTGGCAAAAACCACCTCATCAGGGAAATTAACATTTCCTTTTTCAATAAATGCTTTAATTGCATCTCCTGCATTTATTACTGATGGCAATACAGGGTAAATCGGTTTCTTCCCTGTCCGCATTTTTTCATGCAATACACTATACACTTCATCAACAGGAAATAAGCCGGGGCTTCCAAATATAACTGCTACCCCATCAATGATATCGAAATCATTTTCGCAGGCATCCAGGATGGCAGCCAGTTGTTCAGCAGTGCCCGTAGCAAGAAAATCTACCGGATTTGCAACGGAAGAACCCGGGAAGAGTTTTTCAAGCAGGGCCTCCGCCTTATCACCCTTTAGTTGCGGAATTTCTATTCCTTCTTTTGAGAGAGCATCTGTCATCATTACAGCCGGCCCTCCGGCGTGCGTGACTATAGCCATATTTCTACCCGAAGGAAGTGGACTCATAAGTACAGATGCCACTGCAGCCATTTCATTACGCCCATAGCATCTAATTATGCCTGCCTTGCTGAAAAGTGCATCAACTGCCACATCAGGGCTTGCCATAGCTCCTGTATGGGATGAGGCAGCCCTGCTCCCTGCTTCAGATGATCCGGCCTTGATAGCTGCAATTCTGCATCCTTTTCCAATAAGAGATGAGGAATGCCTGAGAAGCATCTCCGGATTGCCGATATTCTCAATATATAATAATTTTACCGGCGCACTCTTACCGTGCTCATATGTTTCATCCATATACTTCAATACATCCTCCACACCTGCCTGAGCACTGTTTCCTACCGAAAAAACACTTGAATAACGGACGCCGTTTGGTATGGTTGATTCTTTTATGAATACGGATGTTGCCCCGGAGCCTGATACTAGATCAACTCCCAGTGGATCAAGAACAGGTATAGGTTCTGTAAAAACACCACTGTATGATGGAGTAAGCACACCGATGCAATTGGGGCCTATAAGACAGCCGTTGACCGAATCAACTATTTCCACTATCTCCTTCTCTAGCCTTGCACCTTCTTCATTCTCTTCACCAAACCCGGCAGAAAGAATTATAAAAGCTCGTGTGCTCTTCTGCAGCGCCAGTATTTCTACGGTTTGTTTACAATATTTTGCAGCTATGGCAATTATTGCCAGGTCGGTCTCCGGAATATCGGCAGGACTCGAATAGGATCTCAAGCCCTGTACTTTCTCTGACCCGGGATTTACAACGTAGAGATCACCTTTATATTCACCGTCAAGAATATTCTTAAGTACCTTACCGCCCGGCTTTGACAAATTATCCGACCCCCCGACAACAACAATATTTCGGGGATGTAATAAGTAGTTGTTAATCATAGTGTTATTATTAGTCAGAAAAAGATTTCAATGACCAGTGAATGTATAAAAATCAATTAAATCACGCAATGATTGTTTGCAAATTGTTGATTTATCGCCTCTTTGAAGAATGCTTATGCTCAACTACTTTTCTTTTCTTCATCAGTCAATACCCAGCATTACATTTGAACCCTTTATAATTGCATACGCTTTACTGCCTTCTTTAAGACCCAGATTGTCAAACGATGTTTTTGTAATTACCGATGTTATATTCAGCCCGGGTGCTATTTCAATTACCACCTCAACATTTACAATACCTTTTTCATAGGATTTTACTTTACCTTTCAGTACGTTACGTGCGCTTAATTTCATTTTATTGCCTCCTGTTGATTATTATTTTAATTATTTTAATAACTGACTTAATATATCGATGGAGTCCCTGATACATTTTTCGCACACATTTTCAAATGCATTATTCGCAACTGCCCTGTCATGATCTTCAGGTGAATCAAGCTCATACCCCAGCAATTCCCTGCAGTTGGTAGTTCCATGCAATTTTTTGAAGTCAGAATCAAATTTTCTTATTAAGTCATATGCTGTATCAGTTCGCTCATCATTATCAGGATACCTGTTCCCACAATAAATACTAATTGTCATAAAGCTTCCGGTAATTGCTCCGCATGTTCCCTGCATATGACCCATGCCACCACCAAAACCTGATGCCACCTTCTCCAAAAAATCAACATCAACTTTAATCTCACCTGCCATTGAGCTTAATACCGATTGCGAGCAGTTAAATCCTGATCTGAATCTTTCTATAGCTTCCCTTTTAATACTCTCTTTATCCATTTTTCATTCTTTTAATCAGTAACAAATTTAATTAATAATCTATAATAGACTATAATTACAGCTCGGCTATGGCATTCCTCAAATACAGTTTTTCTGTTTATATTTGGGGACAACCTTAATTAGATGGAAAGTACGGTTACAGAAATATTGAAAGGCAAAGTATTAGGTGTTGAGGAAATAATATATCTGCTCAGATCTGATGGTGATAACATGAATGCACTTTTCAGGGAATCAGCCAGAATCAAACATAAATACTCAGGTAATAAAGTTTATTTAAGGGGTTTAATAGAATTTTCCAATATTTGTGGCAAGAACTGTTACTATTGTGGCATACGCCGGGATAACGAACAAGTTGAAAGGTATAACCTCAGTGATAAAGAAATTGTTGATGCAGCCACATATGCCTATAAAAATAATTTTGGATCCATAGTACTACAATCGGGTGAACTTACGAGCTCACATTTCACCGCCAGGATCACCGGCTTACTGAAGAAAATAAAAAAATTGTCGAACGGTAAGCTGGGAATTACATTATCTGTTGGTGAGCAAGCAGAGGAGGTTTACCGTGAATGGTATGAAGCCGGAGCTCACAGGTATCTGCTTCGTATTGAAGCATCTAATCCCGATCTTTACTTAAAACTGCACCCCGATGATAAAGTACATAATTACCTGAACAGGCTGAATTGCCTTCACATACTGCAGAAAATTGGTTACCAGACAGGTACCGGAGTAATGATAGGATTACCCTTTCAAACATATGAAGATCTCGCGGCTGATTTGCTCTTTATGAAAAATTTCGACATTGATATGGTTGGCATGGGACCCTATATAGAACATGCCAACACACCTCTCATAAAACATAAAAATGAACTCCTTCCCATAAAGGCCAGGTTTGAATTGTCTCTGAAAATGATAGCAGTACTTAGAATCTTAATGAGAGATATTAATATCGCCGCATCCACTGCTCTGCAGGCAATAGACCCGATGGGCCGTGAAAAAGCTGTCAGGATAGGAGCAAATGTTATTATGCCTAATATCACTCCCGGTATATACCGAGACAATTATATTCTTTATGAAAATAAGCCAGGTACAAATGATTCAGATGACGATTGTATGGAATGCCTGAAGACCAGGCTGGAATTGATTGGTGCAGAACCGGGGTATGCCGAATGGGGAGATTCAGCTCATTATTTTAAAAGACGGAAACAAGCAACGAAATAAAATTACTATCTTGAATAAATAAAACATCAGGATGAAAAATAAAATTATTGTACTCGGTACAGGCCTTGTTGGTTCGGCAATGGTAAAAGACCTGAGCAGCGATTACCTTGTTACTGCTGTCGATATCTCTTCTGAAAATATTAGTAAGCTAAAAGGATTGGATAACGTTAAAGCTATGACTGCTGATCTTTCCGATTCATCAATAATAAGGGATCTTGTTCGTGGTCATGACCTTGTAATTGGAGCTCTCCCTGGACATATGGGTTACAAATCAGTAAGGGACACCATAGAAGCAGGAAAAGATATGGTTGATATTTCCTTTTTCCCCGAAGATGCGTTTGGTCTTGACAGAATGGCAAAAAATAAAGGAGTAACAGTCGTAACTGACTGCGGTGTAGCTCCTGGCATGAGCAATATCATACTTGGACACCACCATTCATTAATGAATGTGGAGAGGTATGAATGTTACGTGGGCGGATTACCGTTCAAGAGGGAATGGCCATGGCAGTATAAAGCAGTCTTCTCACCTATTGACGTGGTCGAAGAATATACACGGCCTGCACGCTATATGCTTAATGGTGATATCGTAGTAAGGAAAGCGTTGTCAGAACCTGAATATCTTGAATTTGAAGAGATTGGAACCCTTGAGGCGTGGAATTCAGATGGACTGAGGAGTCTTTTGAAAACCATCCCCGTACCAAATATGATAGAGAAAACACTTCGATACCCGGGCACAATAGAATACCTGAGAATGTTAAGGGAAGCGGGCTTCTTCAGTTATGATGAGGTCGAAATCAAGGGTAAAAGAATCAGACCCATCGACCTTACAGCACAACTTATGTTCCCGCAGTGGCAGCTGAAAGAAGGAGAAGAGGAGTTTACGGTTATGAGGATAATCATAGAAGGCAGGGAAAAAGGAGAAAAATATATATACAGGTATGATCTTTTTGACCACTATGACAGGAAAACCAATATCACTTCCATGGCCAGGACAACAGGTTATACATGTACTGCTGTGGCAAACCTGATGATGGAAGGTATGTACGAATCACCCGGCATAAATCCTCCTGAATATATAGGAAAGACAGAAGGACATCTTAAGTTTATACTAGGATACCTGAAAGAAAGAGGTGTCGTTTATAAAGTTGATAAGGGATGAAAACAGGCTGAGGCTTATCAGTTGAAATAAATTACTCCTACTGAAACATGCTCAATACTGGCCAGCCTGCTTACCAGCCGATTCATTTCTGTGTTTTCACCTGTAAGTTCAAGCAGGATCAATCCTGTACCCTCCTCATACAATCCTTCATTTATGCCCAGTCGGGTTCTTATAGTACAGCCAAATGAAGTGAATGTTTTCTGGACTTTGCTGATAATATCAGACCTGTTTCTTATCATCATTCCTGCTACAGCAACTGTACATCCAAATGGTATAGCATCTGGATTACCCGATCCTTCACCAAGGTTCATTTGCTTAATCTCGATACCATAAATCTTTTCCAGGTCGCATAAAAGATTCTTTACGCCTTCCTCGTTGTTATTAAGATGTAGCAGGATATAACCCTCCCTGCTGCACCTGTCTTCGTTCAGTTCATGAAAACCAAGCCTCGATTTTATTATTGCGGAATGTTTGCTGAGCACATCCTGAGTGTATCCAGATTCTTTGATCCTGTCTACTACGCGTATTGCAATTATTCTAAGCATAATTGTTAATCATCAATTTAAAAATACAGATCCCTTTCCCCTTGTTTAATCTTTTCAATTTTCTCCTTTGTTTTCACTGCCACATCATTGTCAAGTGTTTTCAATCCATTTTCGATGGCTCTCCATCCTTTTTCAGCAAGTTCCTCGTCAGCATAATCTACCAGGTACTCCGCAAGTGTCAGCGCAGCATTGGGTGAACAATATCTCTTGATAAATCCAGGCACCGAAAATTCCATGAAATGTTCTCCTGTCCTTCCAAGCCTGTAGCATGCAGTGCAGAAAGAAGGCATAAAATTATCATCCAGAAGTTCATCTATTACTTCTGCCAGCGACCTCGCATCATTAATCATAAACTGTTCCCTGTTAAGGTTTTGCTCTTCATTCTTAATATCTGAATAGGAACCCAGTTCTATTTTTGTACCGCCGTCAATCTGAGATACACCGAATTTCATAACTTCCCTCCTGACGTCATGGCTTTCCCTTGCTGTCAGGATCATCCCTGTATAGGGAACCGCCAGTCTCAGTATAGCTACAAGGCGTTTGAATTCATCATCCTTAACTTCGAAATCCTTATTCATGTTTATTATAGCCGCATCTTTCAGCCTGGGAAATGATATTGTATGAGGGCCCACATTATAGCATGCTTCCAGGTGGTTGGTATGACGAATTAGCCCGAGTACTTCAAATCTCCAGTCATATAATCCGAAAAGTGCTCCTATGCCAACATCATCTACGCCAGCTTCCTGAGCCCTGTCAAGGGCTGTAAGCCTCCATTCATAATCACTCTTCCTTCCAGCGAGATGATACCACTTGTAAGCTTCAGGATGATAAGTTTCCTGGAAGATCTGATATGTTCCAATACCTGCATCACCAACTGTTCTGAATCCGTCAGTGTCCATTGGTGCAGCATTTATATTAACTCGCCTGATCTCACCCCTGCCCTTTTTTACGCTGTAAACAAGTTTAACGGTATGGGCAATATATTCAGGCGAATATTTAGCATGTTCACCATAAACCAGGATAAGGCGTTTTTGTCCATTATCTTCCAGCGCAGATACTTCCTTGATAATCTCATCATCGGTTAATGTCCGTCTTATAGCCTCTGTATTACTTGTCCGGAAGCCACAATATTTGCAGTTATTACTACAGTAATTTCCTATATACAGAGGTGCAAAAAGAACAATCCTGTTTCCATACACTTTCTCCTTTAAGGCACGCGCCCCTGCTTTAATTTCCTCGATCAATTCCCGGTCATCAGCATTTATCAGCACAGCTGTCTCCTCGAGTGTCAGCCTGTTTTTATCAAGCGATTTGGCTATTACGTCCCGTACCCTTGATTTGTCAGGCTTTGTATTTTCAAGAACACTCCATATCTCATCAGGGTCAATAAAAGGTTTCATCCTTTGATCCCGGATTGATAATTTCTCAGGATTAAACTTCATATCATTATTTAAACTAAAACTAATTAAACCCAATACAAAATAATTAAATCTGTGTATTGATTACAATGAAAAATGTCATAATATCCTAAAAAATAAGATATTGGTCCGGTTAAATACGGCACCTGATATCCGGCATGATGCTATTGATTCATATCCTGAGTCACTACACTTTACGATATAAAAATCGAGCATCGACCATGTATTGCAGATCAGACTATTTTTAACTGTGTGATTTATACTATTACACTCCCTCTTATCCCTGGTCCTTAACCTTCTTTGACAAAGTATGCCACTTTCTCAATTGAAGTAATCATATCATACTCTTCAAGGAATACATTCGCTGGTACATTTAACGGTACAGTAGTAAAGTTAACAATGCCTTTTATGCCTGCTTTCATGGCTGAATCGGCTACATCTCTGGCAAAATCAGGAGGGATGGTGAGTAATGCGATGGTAATATTATGTTCTTTAACAATATCCTCCATTTTTTCAACTGAGTAACACATTACTCCTGCTATTACCTTGTCAACTTTCTGAGGATCATTATCAAAGGAAGCAACTATATTAAGTTTGGTCCTTTTATCCTTGAAATATGAGCTTATGGCCTGTCCTAGGTTGCCTATGCCTATTACTGCAATATTCTGTCCTTCTTCAGAATCAATAATTTTACCAATAGTACTTATAAGTTCCTTTACATCATATCCCTTTTTCTGTACGCTTGAATAACCTATTAGCATCAGGTCTCTTCTGACCTGCACAGCAGTTATGTGTAGCAGGGCAGCCAGTTCATGAGAGTAGATATAATTATTACCGGTATACAGGTATCCTAGAAGGGTCCTTCGATAACCACTGAGCCTTTCGACAGTTTTTCCTGGAAGTTTTTTCATCCGAATGATTTTGTAACTATACAAATATAAGAAATTGAATAACTTTTTATTCCACAGCTTACCTGAGCAGCAACCTGAGGTTAAATAAAGCTCCAGGAAGTCTACTGTGAATTAATTTGACCTTCATGATATCTCTCGAGATATTCAAAAAGAACAGACTGGACATCAGGAAAACCAATATTGGGAGGCAGAGAAGATGAAAATATTACATCTTCTATCTCGCTATCATCCCAGTCATTTTCAAGTGACTCAATATCTGCATAATATAACCTGCCAGCCCTGAGACGGCCATCATCACTGGTTGTGTAAGTTGAAATACATTCTATGCTGTATTGTCGTGCACCCGTTTCTTCCTCCAGTTCTCTCCTGGCTGCATCATCAACATCCTCTTCATGATTAATATGCCCTGCCGGGAGTTCGTAACTCTTCCTGTGTTTATGCCTAATAAACACCCACATATTTCTGTACCTTGCTCCTATTATAACATAAGTAAGGCCACACTCCGGTAAAAAAGAGGGTGAATAAAAATCAACCTTCAGCATATTATTACTGGATTTTTGCCAAAAGATAATCAATAGCTTCCACACTACCACAGGAAAAATTATCTTTACACTTCAAAATAATTTTATGAAGGAAATATCACCGGGAAAAAGGATAATTAAGAAAAACCGGCTTAAAATAAGTTGGATTTTATTAGGCCTGTTAGTCTTTCTTGGTACCTCCTTTATTGCCGGTATTTTTTTCGGACGGTATAATTTCAAATACACTACCGTTGAAATTGAGTATGGGAATATTCCCGCCGGGCTTGATGGGTTCACAATTGTACATATTTCCGACCTTCACCTTAAAAGCTACAGAAGACATCAGGACAAATTAATACAGGTTTTTGACAGTATAAATTCTTATGAGCCTGATATAATAGTAAATACCGGTGATTTTGTAAGCTACTTGTATGATGAAATGGATTCGTTCACCGGTACACTAAGCTCATTGAAGGCAAAATTTGGTGTATATGCCATTCCCGGTAATCATGATACCGGTATGTACAGTAATTATTATGACCGTCACAATTATGATGAACATCTTGACATTATCGGTGATATACTTGAAAGTTCAGGTCATGTTTACCTGATGGATACCAGTATTTTAATAAAGGTGGATACCCTGACTGTTTCTATCGCGGGTGTAAGCACATGGGGCATGATACCAAATATTTATTATGGCGATGCAGGCCATGCACTGGAGGGTACTGACAGTTCTGATTTTACCATAATGCTAACCCACGATCCCAATCACTGGATAAGTGATTTACAATATCGGGATAATATTGATCTGACTTTATCAGGTCATACACATGGTGGGCAGGTAGGTATATTGCTGCCGGGGCTAAAACTTAGCCCGGCAAGCTCTTTATACCCTGCATGGAACGGACTTTACTTACATCAGAATAATTATCTTTATGTAAATCGTGGCCTGGGCACCGTGGGATTCCCGGCACGAATTGGTATGCCTCCGGAAATAACTTTAATCAGGATATCAGTTCCGTCTCATCCTGTTACGCCTTAATTCCTGCATCTTTGTATCGTAGGTTTTAAAGCGTTCTTCCCCGAGGATGCCTTTCAGCTCCTCATTTTGCTTCTTCGTCAGTTTGTCCATTTTCTCCCGGTTGGCTCCGGGATCACCTCCCCTTTCCATTGTGCTGAACATCTTCTGCCTTTCCTTGGCATACTTAACAAACACTTCTTTAATGGCTTTTTCTTCCTTATCATTCTGCAGCTTGATGATCTCCTTCATTTGTTCAAGCTGTCTGTTCGCCATCTCATCGGGATCCATCTGACGCATCCCCTGCCCCCTCTGCTGACCAAAAGATGATGTTACAATAAATGACAGTATAAGAACTCCAAAACCTTTCATTATTTTTTTCATAATTTTTATGTCTTTAAATATTTTACTGATTAGACAACTGGTGGTAAGGTTTTATTCCTGTCTTATTCTCATCTGAAAATAAATCCTTCTTTAAGAGGGTCATCGCCATCTATCCAGAATTCATGACTACCCGTATAATATGCTTTGCCTGTTACTTCAGGGATCACGGCTTTGAAAGAGCCATAATCAAGTACTTCCTTAACTTCAACATCCATGGTTGTACCCAGTATGCTTTCAATAGTAACTCGCTGATTTACACCCAACTCTCCTTTAGTATAATGGAGCCCGGCTCTTGCACTTATACCTGTACCAGTGGGAGAACGGTCAACTTCACCCTCTGCAAAAACACAAACATTGCGGCTCCAGTTATCCAGGTCATAAGCCTTGCCAGTAAATATTGTACCATACAGAAAACTTAGCTCAGGTTCAAAAGGATGTTCTATCCTGAAATTTTCCATAACGGCCAATTTTATCTTTTTACCATAATCGATAAGCTTATTATAGTCCGATGAATCCAGGTTGATACCCAGGTCATCAGCATCACAGAAAGCGTAGAAAGCACCTCCAAAGGCTACATCAAAATTAATGCGTCCCATCCCTCTCACCTCAATTGTTTCGTCCTGTATAAACAGAAATGAAGGCACATTTAAAAACGATACTTTCTCCACTTTCCCATCCCTTATATGTGCCCTGGATCTGACCCTTCCTGCAGGAACATCAATTTCAAGAACGGTATTTTTACCTTCTTTATTTACAAATCCCGACTCAATGGCATACCTGGTTATAGCAATTATCGCGTGTCCGCACATGGTACTATAGCCTTCATTATGCATAAAGAATACGCCAAAATCACTTCCTTCTGAGGATGGCTCTGTTATTACGGCACCATACATATCAGCATGCCCCCTTGGCTCAAACATAAGACCTGTGCGTATATGATCAAAGTGAGCAGCAAAAAACTTCCGCTTCTCAAGAATTGTATTTCCTTTTAATACTGGCAAACCATCTGTAATTATTCTCAAAGGTTCACCACAGGTATGCATGTCTATGGTTTTTATTTTTATCCTCTTATCAGAAAGCATATTGCTTTCTTCTTTATTCTGTGTTGTCATGATTAGGTCTTTTTCATGGATTCTCAACATGCAAATTACAATTATAAATCCTATTAACACCTGTCTGGTAAACCTTTTTCTGGCTTGATATGATTTACTATATTGTGGACTAATTTGAAATAATATAATTATAAAGATGAAACAAACTATATTCCAGGTTGATGCATTTACTTCCGAGCCTTTTAAAGGAAATCCTGCAGGAGTTTACATTACCAATGATATGCCCTCCAGGGAAATGATGCAAAATATTGCAATGGAAATGAATTTATCTGAAACAGCTTTTGTTAAACCCTATGGAAAGGACTTTGAAATACGTTATTTTACGCCTTCAAGCGAGGTAGACCTCTGTGGACATGCTACACTTTCAGCATCTCATATACTCTATGAGACAGGCATTGTAATACCGGGTAAGGATATCAAATTTCATTCAAAAGCAGGAGAGTTGAGTATCTCAAAAAAGGGGAAACACATAGTAATGAATTTCCCGGTTTATAGCCTGGATAAAATAAAAATCCCCTCATCCTTTAAACAGAATACTGGTCTTGATGCTCTTGAGCTGTACCAGAGTGATTATGACTGGAAACTTGTACTTGTTCGTACAGATAAAGATGTGATCGAAGCAAGTCCCAATCTTGACGGAATGAGAAATGCAGGGCTTGGTGAGCTTATTGTTACATCTGTGTCATCTAAACCCGAGTTTGACTTCGTGGTAAGGTGTTTTGTCCCTGATCTGGGCATTAGTGAAGATCCGGTAACAGGTTCAGCCCATTGTGCCCTTGCCCCCTTCTGGCATATGAAGACCGGAAAGAATGAGTTCAGGTCTTTCCAGGCCTCCAAAAGGTCGGGTAAATTATTTGTACGGCTCCTGGGCAATCGCGTTGAGATATCAGGTGAGGCAGTGACTGTTATGAAAGCCGAACTGCTTATTTGAGAATAAACCTAATTTTAGTAGATTTGCTGAGCATAAATGATCCTGTCTCACGACAGATATATCCAACATATTAAGCAGTAATGAATATAACTTTAGTAGGAACCGGTTACGTTGGGCTAGTATCCGGGACCTGTTTGGCTGAAACAGGAATAAATGTTCAGTGTATTGACAGGGATCCCGACAAAATAAAAAAGCTTAACAAAGGAATAATACCGATCTATGAACCCGGACTTGCTCCAATGGTAAAAAGAAATGTGGATGCTGGGAGGTTGAATTTTTCAGTTGATATTAAGGAAGCAATAAGAAATTCAGAGGCTGTATTGATTGCCGTGGGAACACCCTCCGATGAAAACGGAGGTGCTGATCTTAAATATGTTATGTCCGTTGCTCAGGATATAGGTCGCTATATGACTGACTATCTCCTTGTAATAACAAAAAGTACTGTACCTATCGGGACGGCTGAGAAGGTAAGAAATAAAATAGCTGATGAACTGTCGAAAAGGAATGCCGTAATTGATTTTGATATTGCATCCAACCCAGAGTTTCTTAAGGAAGGTGATGCAGTGAACGATTGCATGAAGCCCGAAAGGATAGTTGTGGGAACAGATTCGGAAAGGGCATTCGGAATTATTGAGAAGATGTACAAACCTTTTGTACTAAATGGACACCCCGTAATATATATGGACATACCGTCAGCTGAAATGACAAAATATGCTGCCAATGCCATGCTGGCAACCAAAATCAGTTTTATAAACGATATTGCCAATCTCTGCGAAAAGGTTGGGGCAGACATCAACATGGTAAGGAGGGGCATAGGTTCAGATTCGCGGATAGGCAATAAATTTATCTATGCCGGCCTGGGATATGGCGGCTCGTGTTTCCCTAAGGATGTCAAAGCTATCATTAAAACTGCTGCTGATCATGGTTATGAACTAAGGATGATGAAAGCTGTAGATGAAGTTAATGAAAATCAGAAAAATGTAATTTTTCATAAATTATACAGTCACTTTGGTAATAATATCCGGGGTAAGAAAATTGGCCTGTGGGGATTATCATTCAAACCAAATACTGATGATATGCGTGAAGCACCCTCATTAACTCTTATAAACAGCTTCCTTGAACATGGAGCTGAAATATGCGCCTACGATCCTGTTGCTATGGATGAAGCAAAAAGAAGGTTGGGTAAAAGTATCAGTTATTCAGAAGATTCCTACGGAGCACTGGTGGATGCTGATGCCCTTGTACTGGCAACAGAATGGAATGAATTCAGGAATCCAAACTGGACAGTTATAGAAAAAATAATGAAAGACAAGGTTGTGTTTGACGGACGTAATATTTATGAAAGGGGCATCCTCGAACAGGCAGGATTTATATATTATGGTATAGGAAGATAAAATATGAGTAAGATACTTATTACAGGATCCGCCGGATTCATAGGATTTCACCTTGTGAACAAACTGGTAGCTGATGGGCACACGATTACCGGACTTGATAATATTAACGACTACTATGATGTTAATCTTAAATATGCCCGGCTGGCCGATACCGGAATATTAAAAGAAGAAATAAAATATAAAAAGATAATTGATAGTCTAAAGTACCCGGGCTACAGTTTTATTAAACTCGACCTGGAGGACAGCGATGCACTTTTCGAACTCTTCCACTCATCAGGCTTTGATTACGTTGTTAATCTGGCTGCACAGGCAGGCGTAAGATATAGTATTGAAAATCCCATGGCTTATGTAAATAGTAATATTGTGGGATTTGCCAATATCCTTGAAGCATGCAGGCATAATAATATTAAACACCTTGTATATGCAAGCAGTTCAAGTGTTTACGGATTAAATGAAAAGATGCCTTTCTCAACTGATGATAATGTAGACCACCCGATAAGCCTATATGCAGCATCAAAAAAATCCAATGAACTGATGGCTCATACCTACAGTCACCTCTTTGAATTACCAACAACAGGACTCAGGTTCTTTACTGTATACGGACCATGGGGTCGCCCTGATATGGCTCTCTATATTTTCACAAAGGCAATAACCGAGGGGAGGAAAATACTGATTAACAATAACGGTGATATGCAAAGGGATTTTACCTATGTGAGTGATATTGTAAACTCCCTGTCCAGAATTATTCACATTATACCCGAGGGAAACCCGGACTGGTCAGGCAAGGAACCGTTACCTTCATCATCACCTGATAAATACAGGATATTCAATATAGGGAATAATTCACCTGTTAAATTAATGGATTTTGTGGATGCTATAGAGAAAGAACTTGGGGTTGTGGCAAAAAAAGAATATTTGCCCATGCAAGCAGGAGATGTGCCCGCCACTTGGGCAGATGTCAGTTCACTAATTGAGACTATAGATTATGAACCCGCCACGCCTGTAAAAGAAGGGATCAGAAAATTCATAAACTGGTATAAAGAATACAATAAAATAAGCAAGGGATCAGATAATCACTCATAATCTCAAAAAAATCATCATCCTCGTCTTGCAATAATATGAACGATTTTAAAAGTTACTAAAAAGTAAATTTGAAGGATACCCGGGAATGGATTTACTGACCACGGTTATAAAAGCTTCATTGGAGGCAGGAAAAGCAATTAAGGACCTGTATATTACAGGGAAGATTGAAACACAGGTAAAGGAAGATATGTCTCCAGTAACAAATGCTGACCTTGCCTCCAATAAAATAATCACCAGCCACCTTTTAAAAACAGGTATTCCAATACTCAGCGAAGAGAATAAAATGATCCCCTACAACGAAAGAAAAAACTGGGAGAGACTTTGGATAGTAGACCCCCTGGACGGTACAAAAGAATTCCTGAAAAGAAATGGGGAGTTCACAGTAAATATTGCACTTATCAGGGATAAAATCCCTGTTCTTGGTGTAATTTATGCACCTGTAGCAGGGGAATTGTACTTTGGAAGCCCTGATAAAGGTTCAAATAAAATATGTGTGGAAGATCCTGATAGTGATATTGAAAAAATTATAGACAATGCGGATAAACTTCCTCTGATTTATGCTCCTAAGTCAAATACAGTCGCAGTAAGTCGTTCCCATATGAATAAGTCAACTGAGAATTATATTATTTCCAGATCGGTAACGGCAGAACAACCTTATTTTGTTTCAAGAGGCAGTTCTTTAAAACTATGCATGGTTGCTGAAGGCACTGCCGGTTATTATCCACGTTTTGGTCAAACCATGGAATGGGACACTGCAGCCGGTCATGCAATCCTAAGGAACGCAGGTAAATCATTAAGGAGAATTGACAATGGAGAAGAATTAAGCTATAACAAAGAAACACCTGTAAATCCTGACTTTATTGCTGAATAAGTTATCTTTGCAAACCGTATTTAATCTATGAATTAAATAGCGAATTTAATATTTAATGGGAAAAACAAGAGATAGAGAAAAAAATAGCTACACATTGAATCATCTCCGTGAACTGGAAGCAGAGTCGATTCATATAATTCGTGAGGTAGCATCGGAATTTGAAAACCCGGTTATGCTATATTCTATAGGTAAGGACTCATCCGTGATGGTCAGGCTGGCAGAAAAAGCATTTTCACCGGGAAAGGTTCCATTCCCTATGATGCATATCGATTCAAAATGGAAATTCAAAGAGATGATAAGCTTCAGGGATTCATACGCCAAAAAGAATAACTGGGACCTGATCGTTCATTACAATGAGGAGGGATACAGGCAGGGCATAGGACCATTTACGCATGGCAGCAAGGTGCATACTGATGTTATGAAGACTGAAGCATTGCTGAGCGGTTTGAATAAGTATAAATTTGATGCCGCATTTGGTGGTGCAAGAAGGGATGAAGAAAAATCCAGGGCCAAGGAAAGAATATTCTCCTTCAGGGATAAATTTCACCAGTGGGACCCAAAAAACCAGAGACCAGAGCTCTGGGATATATACAATACCAGGGTTCATAAAGGAGAATCAATAAGGGTATTCCCATTGAGTAACTGGACCGAGCTCGACGTATGGCAATATATTCGCCTGGAAAATATTCCGATTGTGCCATTGTATTTTGCTAAAGAAAGACCGGTAGTTGACATCGATGGAAACCTTATTCATGTTGACGATGAAAGGATGCCCTCCGAACTGGCAGCCAAAGCTGAAATGAGGAAGGTGCGTTTCCGTACCCTTGGCTGTTACCCCCTGACAGGAGCGGTGGAATCAGATGCTGACACTATAGAAAAAATTGTGGAAGAAATGATGACAATAACCAAATCGGAACGAACAACCAGGGTTATCGATTTCGATCAGGATGCAAGTATGGAACAAAAAAAGAGAGAAGGATATTTCTAATGGAATAATGGATCACTGGAATAATGGATAAATGGGTAATTTAATACCATAAACAGTAATCCAGTATTCCAATTCAGACAGATATAAAGAAGAGCACCTGGAAATAAAATTTTGTACAGAAAAGAATGAGTGAAGAAAAGTTGAACATAAAAGAGTTTCTTGATCAGGACGAGAAAAAGGATATGCTTCGTTTTCTTACTGCAGGTTCAGTGGACGACGGCAAGTCAACACTTATCGGGCGTCTTATGTTTGACAGTAAGAAACTTTATGAAGACCACCTTTCGGCTTTAATAAAAGACAGTAAAAGGGTTGGACATGCAGGAAATGAAATAGACTATGCGTTACTCCTTGACGGGCTGAAAGCCGAACGCGAGCAGGGAATTACGATTGATGTTGCCTACAGATATTTCTCTACTAATAGAAGGAAATTCATAATTGCTGACACTCCCGGCCACGAACAATACACCAGGAATATGGTCACAGGTGCATCCACTGCCAACCTGGCTATTATTCTGACCGATGCCACCAAAGGGGTAATCACCCAGACAAAACGGCATACCTTTATAGTGTCATTACTGGGTATCAAACACGTTGTACTGGCGGTTAACAAGATGGACCTCGTAAATTACGATGAAAAAACGTTTGATAGGATTAGTAGAGACTATAAAAGCTTTATTACCCAATTGAATATTCCTGATGTGGAATGTATACCTATTTCAGCACTGAAGGGAGATAATGTTGTTGATGTTTCGGATGGTATGCCATGGTACCACGGTAAAAGCATGATGGAATATCTTGAAACTGTACACATAAGCAGTGACCATAATTTTGATGATCTCAGGTTTCCTGTACAATATGTATTAAGGCCTGATAAAGATTTCAGGGGATTCTCGGGCCGGTTAGCTTCAGGAGTAATAAAGACCGGAGATAAGGTGATGGTATTACCTTCCCTGATGAAATCTGAAGTAAAATCAATAATGACATGCGAGGGCAGTAAAAAAGAGGCTTTCCCACCACAGTCTGTTACCATCACACTGAAGGACGAAATTGATATCTCAAGAGGTGAAATGATTATACATCCGGATAACGTACCTAAAATTGACAGGCATTTTGAGTCGATGCTGGTGTGGATGGATGAGACGGATATGGATATTTCAAAGACATTCTACATAAAACACAATACAAATACTTCCCGTGCCCGTATTGACGAAGTTCAATATAAGGTTGATGTCAATACCTTAAAAAGGAAGAAAAAGGATATATTTAAACTGAATGATATTGGCCGTGTAGTAATAACTTCCAATAAGCCACTTTTTTTCGATCCGTACAACAGAAACAGGAACACAGGTTCTTTCGTCCTGATAGATCCTGTAACACATAACACCTGTGCTGTAGGTATGATACTCGACAAAAGGGCGAGCGATAAATTACCATCCAGGATAACAGATATTGACAGGGAAAAGATACGAAGGGGTAAAAGCCTGGTAAGCATTGAACAACGCATAAGTCGTAACGGTCACAGGGGAGGCACAATATGGATAACAGGCCTGCATGGATCAGGAAAGAATGATCTGGCCTATACCCTGGAAAAACATCTTTTTGACCTTGGTGCATCAGTTGTTCTTTTGGATGGAAGTACGGTCAGGAGTGGATTATCAAGGGAACTTGATTATTCTCCTGCTGACCGGGCCGAACATCTGCGACGGGTTGCCCATATAGCACGGATTCTGAATGACCAGGGTATTATAACTATATGTTCTTTCATATCACCCAGTGATAATATTAGGAATCAGGTCAGGGAGATAATAGGAAGTGAACAATTCGTCCTTGTATACATGAATGAGGAAATCGGATATTGCAGGACAAACAAACCACAACTCTATGAGGACGCTTCTAAAGGCAGAATATCAAATATACCTGGCGTGGATATGGCTTATGAGATACCCGAGAAGCCTGATTTCGAGATAAATCATAAAATAATAGAAAATCAAATTTTTGATATTATCAGGGCAATAAGTCCCACCCTGTCAATCTGATAATTCCCATCCCGGCTCATAATCGCGAAACATTAGTGCACTGGCCTCATCATCTTTGACTACCCTGCCTGTACTGGTATCAATCTCAATCATTCTTCCTACTCTCTGGGATATATTACCCATATGGCACAGGTTTACACTCACGGCACCGTCATCAACAGGAGCATTCAGTTTTTTTCCAGTTCGAATGCCTTCCAGAAAATTATACATATGAAGTACATCAAGACTTCCCGAGCCCCTTGTACCTGTAGTTTCGCTTTTACCTGACTCCTCCTTTTTTTCAATAAGTTTTCCTGTCAGATCATACATTTCATAACCATTTCTGTGTAACACAAACGATCCTTCTGTGCCTTGTATAAGTGATCCCCTGCCCATATTATAGTCATTCATTCCGTTACAGCTTTTTCCCTCCCATGTAATAAGTTTATCATCGCCATACTGGTAATTGACCACCTGTGTGTCATAAAACTCCCAGTCATCATTCATGTAATGCAATCTTCCTCCCATAGCCGATACTTTATCCGGATAGTCAACTCCCAGTGCCCAACGGCAAACATCAACCTCATGTGTTGCATTATTGAGCAATTCACCTGTTCCCCATCGCCAGAACCAGTGCCAGTTATAATGCACTACATTATCACGATACTCGGTTCTTGGTGCCGGTCCCTGCCACAGATCCCAGTCCAGCCATTCGGGTACATGAGATATTTTACCAACACCTATCGGTCCTCTTGTATTAGCGTACCATGCTTTGCCAAAGTAGGGCTTTCCTATATCTCCTTTCTTTATCCTTTCAATGGCTTCAATGCTTGTTGGAGCCGAGCGTTGCTGGTTTCCCATCTGTATTACTTTGCCTGTTTTCCTGTAAACCTTCACAAGCAATTCATTCTCATGTATATTATGGCTTGAAGGTTTTTCGACGTATACATGCTTGCCAGCACTGGCTGCCATTATTGCCATGGGAGCATGCCAGTGATCTGGTGTGGCAACCGTGATGGCATCTACGGACTTATTTTCCAGGAGCTTCCTTATGTCAACAGCTCCGGCAGGTTTAGTTCCACTAATCTTTTTAACCTCCTCTATACCTTTATCAATCGCCCTGCTATCGACATCACATATATGTGAAATTGCAGTCCCTTCACATCCAAGAACAGCCTGTATATTAGCCAGTCCTCTGCTGTTAACCCCAACAGCAGCAAATAATACAGTCTCGTTTGCGCCTGCTATCCTCCTGTAACTTGCCGCACTCATTCCCATCCCACCAATTGTAAGCCCGGCAGTAGCCAGGGTACTTTTCTTAATAAATTCTCTTCTGTCGGTTTTCATATCAAATTATTATAGTTCCTTTATTTTAATACTTCTGAATGACACTTCAGAGCCTTCATGGTTCTGCAGGAGTATATGTCCTTCCTTACCTTCTCCAAATCCCGGCACATTACTAAACTTGCTCGTTTTTACTAATTCTTTCCACTTATCAGTACCCCTTTCATATTCGAGTGTCATCTGGTTATTAAGCCAGTGTTCAACATGCTGACCTTTAACTATTATTCGCGCCCTGTTCCATACACCTGGTCCGTTATCCCTCGGGTTAACAGGCTCAATAAGGTCATATAAGCCACCAATCTTTTCCTTACCCGCTAATTCTGAGGTAAAAGCACTTCCGCCTATAATCTGGTATTCGCATCCCAGGTTGTAATAAGGGTCGCTCCCTTTGTTACCGCTAATAAAATATTTTATACCGCTATTGCCCCCATCACGGTACTTAAAATCTAGTATTAATTCAAAATCTCTGTAAGTATCATTCGTTAATATATTTGCTCCCGGGCCTGTTTTTTTTATCTCTCCATCCTCAATAATCCACCCCTCCAGGGGGAAAGGATCTCCATTCGCGGACTTCCAGCCCGTACCTGAATTTCCATCAAATATTAATCTCCAACCTTCTTCCTCCTCTCTTACACTAAGGTCATTAATAAGATAGCTGTTTTGTGGTATAATTTTGCTATAAGAAGTGGCATACGAAGTAACATTCTCAGTTATTATCCTCAGATTTTTCCAAATAACTTTCTTGCCCACCCTGGAACTGTCATTCCCTATACTGTGGACCTGCAGACCTATAAAACCTGAGGGTGTCATATCATCAACCAGGTCAGCGCAGGGTATCCCATTACACCACGTGCGTATACTGTTACCAATCGCCTCCACCCTGAAGTGATTAAATTCACCATTAATGAAAGCTTTTCTCCCTTCAGGATTACGGTCGAGCGGATAAAGCCATAATCTCCGGGCTTCATCATAGATGCCCCCCGACCATGCTCTTGGCTCCGGATCGATCTCAACCTGGTAGCCGTGAACAATGCCATCTTGATAATCTTGCAGGCTTTGACTCCGGATCTGGACACCTGAGTTCATCACCGGATCCACCAGTACATCGAACTCAAGGATAAAATCATCATAATGTTCCTTTGTACAGAGAAATGAATTTTGTGAATTAAGTACAGTTATACCTTCTATTGTTCCATTAACAATCTTGTAATATGCACTCCCGTTAAGTTGTTCCCAGTTTTCCGGGTTATCATTGATAAGGTCTACCCAGGGGTCTTCATCTCTACAGCTAACAATGATTAACGATAAAAAAAGTAATGCGAATATTGAGATTTTCATTTTATTTATTTTTTTTTCTGAAGGGGAGTATGACTGCATAGATAATTAACCTTATCAGCCAGAGTAATACATACAATACCACCGCTAAGATAAACACTACATGCAGCTGGCTTACAAGCTCAATCCATCGAGTATTATGTTTTATTATACCTATAATATTAACTATAAACGCAAATATGAAAGTTGAAGCAAATATTATGAGTTCTCTTTTCAGCCAGTTTCCTTTTATTACCAGGTCTTTCATAATTATGTATTTAAATAATATATTCTTCTGGAAAAGATATTATTTCACCTCTTTTTATAGCCTCATTTCCCAGCACTGCAGCTATGGCTGCATAATATGCTTCCCGGAGTAAAATATCACTATGTCTATTCTCTCTTATCATCTGAGCAAAGCCTTCCATTTCAAGAGCAGTACCATCATCTTCCAGATCTACTTCATAGATATATTCACCTTTCATTTCCTTAGCTGTTTCAGGTATCCAGCTTTTACCTCCAAGTGGTAAAGGGTCAAATATTTTGTGTTCAATATTATTAAGTAGCTGAAGTATCCCGGGGGCAGGAGGTGGATTTTCTGAATACATCTTTCCCACCTCAAGCTCCATGGTTCCTTTAGGACCCATAATCTGCTCTTCATACCCGTAGTGAGCATTGCTGATCATTGAGTCATATATAAGTGTTGACCCATCAGGGTATTCATAAACCATATTCACATTATCAAATACTTCCCTCCCATCATGCCAGTAATTTATGCTGCCTGTCCCAGCAACCCTGCGGGGAAAGTCTTTTTTAATGAAATTTGCTACCTGAATCTGGTGACTGCCCAGTTCTGTCATTAGTCCTTCAGAATAATCCCAGTAAAGTCTCCAGTTGATATTTCTTTCAAGACCGGGGTCAGGCACAGCCCTTCTCCAGTCATTATTTCTGTGCCAGTAAGCTCTTATCTGTTTAATATCACCCAGCTGCCCCCTGTTTATCATCTCAAAAGCTTTAAGATACCTGGGATTGAACATTCTCTGGTGTCCGATAAGTAATATTTTTCCAGTCTCATGCTGTACCCTATACATTTCGAGGCATTCATGGGGTGTCTTGGCCATTGCCTTTTCACAAAAAACATTAAGGCCAGCCTTCAATGCATCGATCGACATAACTGAGTGCAGATGAAGAGGGGTAGCAATTATAACCCCATCAATATTTTTCTTTTCAAGAAGCTTCCGGTAATCAGTGAAAGCTTCAGCCTTGCCACCTGTCATCTGAATTCCCTGTTCCAGGTTGGGTTGATAATTATCGCAAACTGCAACCACCTCAACGCCCGGGATAAGGTTTATATGATCCATAAGGTACTGCCCGCGTGAGCCACTGCCAATCAGTCCCAGGTTCACACTTTGACCTGAGCCTCCCTGCTGTTCTGCCATAGCCCTCAGATCAGGAAAATGGGACCCCAGGAATAGTCCTCCGGTAATAAGAGCTGTTTTTTGAAGAAATATACGCCTGGATTGTTTGTAAGTCATCATCCTTGTGTTGAGTTATTATGTAAATATACCCTGAAGGGAACAATTAAAAAATTTCCTTTACAACAAAATTCTTCCTGATATCATAAATTACAGCAAATGCTTCCTTACCAGACTTTTCAAATTCAGGAGACAGGCAATTATTGTCAATTAAAAGTGAGGTTGACAGGACTTCAGCCTCAAAAGGATCATCTGAAATAACCGACACCGTAAGTGGAGTGACAAGTGGATTACCTGTTCTTGGATCAATAATATTTTGAGATGGTCTGAATATACCACTTTCATCTACAAATCCGGTTCCTGAGGTCGATATACTCCTGTTACTAAGCCTGGCAAGCCTGGCAACTGTTTGCCTTGTGAAGATATCAGTGACAGCAATGGGCCAGTGGTCGCCATGAGGATGTGCACCTAAAGCCAGTATAGAACTCTCACCAAAACTGACAAGAGCATTATCTATGCCTTCAGCCATCAATAGCTCTTTAACTCTTCTCATGGCCAACCCCTTACCGAAACCACCCGGGTCTAATTGAACATCCTTACCATGATATCTTATTGTATTATCAGGTTTAATCTCTACCAGTTCAATCCCTGATGAGTTAAGGACAGAACTCGTATCAACTGATGCCTCACGTCTATCCAAATATTTAATCCCTGTCAGTTTAGCCCTGCCAGCATCAAAAACACCATTTGTCAACTTATAATAATCAATACATAAATTGATAGTCTCAAGCAAGTATGTGCTTACCTTAAAATCTTTTATGTAAGCATTCCTGTTAAGTATAGAAAGTTCACTATCAGGCCTGTAAAAGCTTAAAATTTTTTCAAGTTTATCCAGCTCTTTGTTAATCTGTGAAGCCAGAATATCCGCCTTTTCAGACTGAACATTAATGAATACCGCATCCAGCCTGGTTCCCATGGAGAAGAAATTCCTGTATTCTGTATTCATTGTTATTATATTTATAACCAGTAGCTAACTGCAGGGATTAACATTATGCAAAAAACAAATAACCAATAAATATGGCTGCTAAAATACCTGCAAAATCAGCTATCAGACCACAGCTTACCGCATACCTGGTATTCTTTATCCCCACCGATCCAAAATAAACTGCAATTATATAAAATGTGGTGTCTGTTGCTCCCTGCACTGTTGATGCCAGTCTTCCGACAAATGAATCAGCCCCGTAGGTAGTCATGGCATCAACCATCATACCCCTGGCACCTGCTCCGCTTAAAGGTTTCATTAATGCTGTAGGCAGGGCACCTGTAAAACTGGTATCAATGCCAGCACTGTCGAGCAGAAATTTCATACCACTTATGAGCATGTCCATCGCTCCGGAAGCCCTGAACACACCTATTGCCACAAGTATGGCAACCAGGAAAGGTATGATCCTGATAGCAATCTTAAAACCATCCTTGGCCCCTTCGATAAATGTTTCGTATACATTTATTTTCTTAACCAGGCCCAGTACGATAAAAGAAATTATAGCGGCAAATAGTATGAAATTGGCAGCAAAGGTTGAGATCCTGGTTATATCCTCTTTTGGCAATGAACTGAAGTACCATATAACAGCAACAATAAATGCTGTCATACCGCCCAGATATGCCAGGATGACCTTGTCATACAGTTTTATTTTTTGCATTATTGACACTGACACCAGCCCGGCAATTGTTGAAAAGAATGTAGCCAGAAGGATTGGAATAAATATGTCAGCTGGATTGGCAGCCCCCAGCTGTGCCCTGAAAACCATAACACTTACAGGTATTATTGTAAGGCCGGAAGTATTCAGCACAAGGAACATTATCTGAGAGTTGGAGGCAGTATCTTTTTTCTTGTTTACCTCCTGCATCTCTCCCATTGCTTTCAGGCCCATAGGTGTAGCCGCATTATCAAGGCCAAGCATATTTGCGGCAAGGTTCATTATGATGGAACCATAGGCAGGGTGCCCTCTTGGTAGTTCCGGGAATATACGGCTGAAAAAAGGGCCTATAAGCTTGGAGAGGATCTTAACCATGCCTCCCCTTTCTCCTATCTTCATCAAACCCATCCATAATGTAAGAACGCCTGTCAGTCCAAGTGAAATTTCAAATCCTGTTTTTGCACTGGCGAATGTTTCGTTTACCATATCAGAGAAAACCTGTGTATCGCCAGTAAATATCAATTGGCCGAGGGCAAAAAGGAATGCAAGAATAAAAAAAGCTATCCAGATATAGTTCAGGACCATTAAAATCAGTTTGCAACGAATATACCAATTAAGCTCAAATATTCAAAGACCCTGTATTTTGTGAATAACTTATACTACATTGAACATATTTACCTGCCCTGTCTGTATTTGAGAAAGAACCATATTATGCTATCTTTGAAAAAGCAGCCAGGCTCATACCTGATACAAAAAAAATGAGACATAAAATTACCACAAGGCAGATAATATTTTCATGCATCCTGTTTATCGCGTTATTCCCATCGGCCCGGGGACAAGATATGACAATCACAGGCAGGGTCACCAATACAATGGGAACAGGAATAGAAAACGCCCTTGTGGACTATGAAATTTACTCTACACATTTTGCAGCGCGGTCAGACAATTATGGCTATTATTCAATTAATATACATGGCACCTACCAGGGAGAAGAAGCAGGGTTCAGGAGCTGGCCCCCATTTCCGAATCCGTCTGATGGTACTGTAAGAATCCCTGTCTCCATACCGGCCACAGGTGATTTAAGGTTTTCTGTGTATAGTCTTACCGGGGCCAAAGTATTTGAAAAAGAATTCAACAACCTGGATGCAGGTAGCTACAGGGTGGTATGGGACGGGTCAATCACAGCAGGTTTACGCACCGGAGCCGGTCTATATATATATGCCCTGACCTTCGGTGGTAAGACATTGTCCGGTCGCATAATAATCACCGGAAATAAAAACGCAGGAAGTGGACTTGCATATATAGAATCTTTTATTATACCCGTAAGTGAAGAGGCAGAGGGAACAGTGCCCGGGACTTTGCCGGTCTTAACCACTGTTACAGCTGAAGGTTATCATACTCTGCGACTTACAGGAATATCTTTCAGGACAGATACAGTAATTAACTTCACCCTGATGCCACTTGACAATATGCCTTATGCAATAACCGGTGACCATATAGGGAAAAGAGATGGTTCGGGCTACCTTCCGGTTATTCTCAAGGGTATAAACCTGGGATCATCACCTCCCGGATACTTTCCGGGAGAGATTGCATATGCTATCCCGGATGAAACATATGAGAGGTGGATCAGAATGATGGCTGAGACTGGTTTTAATGCCATCAGGGTATATACACTTCATCCTCCTGTTTTCTATGAGAAACTGGCTGAATACAATGCTGAAAATCCATCCGACCCACTCCTTCTTTTCCAGGGAATATGGCTGGATGAAATTACTGATGGAAGCTCTCCTGATGAGTACGACCTCTTTCAGAGAGAACCACAATTCAGTGAAAGTATCCATGAGATAATAGACTGTATTCATGGAAACAGGAACCTGCCTTTCAGGCCGGGTAGGGCTTATGGTGAATATCTTACCGATATTTCCCCCTGGGTGGCAGGATATATCATAGGCAGGGAGGTTTCACCACAGGAAATTGACTCAACCAATATCTTTAACAACAGTATCACAGAATATAGCGGCAACCGTTTCTCCGTTACCGATGGAGATCCTTCAGAAGTTTTCTTTGCCAGAATGCTAGATGAAACAAACCGCTATGAACATACACAATATTCATCCGGCAGACCGGTGAGTATCTCAAGCTGGCCTACCCTTGACCCGCTTGCACACCCAACAGAAATATATACAGATGAAGATAAAGAATCAATTGATATCAAAGTTATTACCGAACAGGGGAGTCAAAAACTTATGTTTGCCAGTTATCATGCCTATCCCTATTATCCTGATTTTGTAAGTGAAGAACCTGACTATCAGTCTTACAGCGATGATACAGGACCTAACAGTTATTACGGATATATTATTAATCTTCGTAATTATTACGGTGAAATACCCTTAATAATTGCAGAATTTGGTGTTCCGTCATCATGGGGTAATGCGCACAATTCATTCAGTGGAATGAATCATGGCGGTAACTCAGAAACTGAACAGGGAGAGATGAATATCAGGTTGATGAGAAATATTCTCAATGCCGGTTGCGGCGGGGGGTTTATGTTTGCCTGGATGGATGAGTGGTTTAAACGAACATGGATAGTCCAGTACCTTGAAGCAGCAGGGTTCAAATCCGGAGAAGAATTTATTTACACAAGACAGTTATGGCAGAACCTGGCATCTCCTGAACAAAATTTCGGTCTCCTGAGCTATGAGCAGCTGGATGATTTACCACAACATGAATTTACTACAGATAACGGGAATAACACAGTGACTTCGATAAGCGCTGGCGGGAATAACAAGTCACTTAAAATCACTGTAGAAACAGATGATCCGATACCTGTTGGTGACTCAATTATGGTTGCATTTGATACTTACCGTAGTGATCTTGGGGAATCAGTACTCCCAGGTGGTTTTACTACAGGTAACAGGGCAGAGTTTCTTCTGATAGGTACCAGGGGCAGGGATACTTCAACCCTGTATGTAACTGAAGCTTACGATATGAAAGGACTGACACCACGGTTTAACTTCACAAACCCTGAAGTACAAAAATTCAGGTCGGTGGTGAGTGACGGTGCAACATGGAAAAGGGTTGAATGGATTAACAATGGATACACTCAAGCTGAAACAGCACCGGGGAACATACATACCGGATACGGACCTGCCCCCGATCCCGCATTCAGGGAAGGTATGAGCTGGTACGAAAATAAAATAGTCATTGAACTGCCATGGACTCTATTAAATTTCTATGATCCCACAAGAATGTCCGTTATTGATGGAGCTACATCCTGGGATGGTGGTTACCACTGGATTATTCAAGAAAGTGAAAGTGATGGTATTGCCCTTAATGTGGTTTTTGATGGTGAAAATACAGGTACCCTCTCCAGGTTTGTCTGGCCAGGATGGCTGGTGGTACCTCCCACTGCTGAGAGAGAAAAAGCATCTGTCAGTATAATCAGAAATGGATTATCACTTATACCTGATTATTACTATTAAATTTTTTACGTTTGTTGTTTTCCATATCAAATCCTCGCCTCTCAGCACCTGCTCCCCATCCCTTTTTACCTCTCAGGTACTGGAAGTTACCTATAACTGCAAAGGTTGCATGAACGGGGTAAAAGAATGGTTCGAAAGCAGCCACCAGAAGCAGGCGTATAACATCACGCCTCCTTTCATATTTGTGGAAGGTTATTTCTTCAAATAATACTGACCATGTTGAAAGGCTTAAAGCAAAAGAATATATAAACAGGAACAACAAAAGGAAGAATGGCCAGTTAAGATAACCCAGTATTGCCAGTATGACGGTATAAGTGATACCTCCAAACGCTATCAGGGGTGAGAGCCATTCGAAAAACAACCAGTAAGGATAGCCGAGAAGTCCAAGCCTTCCATATTTCCTTCTCCATAACATTTTTCTATGCTTAACGAGGGACTCAATAAGGCCTCTGGTCCAACGTGTACGCTGCCGCTTTAATGATCCGAGATCTGAAGGAACTTCGGTCCAGCAAAGCGGATCAGGGATATAAGTTACTTCATACTTCACATCCTTTTCGGCCATATAGCGCCTCATTCTTAGAACCAACTCCATATCCTCTCCCACTGTTTTAATGCTGTAACCACCGGCACCCACCATAGTTTCCCTGTCAAACATGCCCATGGCTCCTGATATCAACATAAGTCCGTCAAGATGACTCCATGCCATACGGCCAAGAAGGAATGCCCTGGTATATTCCAGAACCTGAAGGCGAGGCAGAATCTTCTCCGGGATATTAATTTTTCGTATATAACCTTTCTCTACATCACAGGAATTAACTATCCTTATTACACCACCTGTGCCAATTACTTTCCTGTCTTTTATTTCAAGAAATGGTTTTATAAGCTTTAATAATGAATCTGGTTCAATGATTGAATCAGCGTCAATGGTAACTACCAAAGGGCTCCTTGAAATATTGACACCTGCATTTAGTGAGTCGGCTTTGCCTCCATTCTTCTTATCTATCACAGTTAACCTGTTAAATGAAGGATCTTCAGACCTGTAAACTCCCCTTATCCTCTCACAAGGAATACGGTAATCGAAGTAGTAGTTAACCTTTACGAGTTTGTATGCGTCCTGTATCTTTGTAAAGGTGTCATCCGTCGAGCCATCATTGACAATAATTACTTCGAAGTTGTTATAATAGAGAGATAACAGGGTGCGTACATTATCAATAATTGTACGACTTTCATTATAGGCAGGAGCAATCACCGAGACCCTGGGGCTTAATGGGCTGCTAACCAATGAATTATAATTAACATAGCTATTTTTGCGGAGATATTTCCTCAGTCTTAGTGCAGAAAAAACACCAAGAAGGAGGTAGGACCCAATAATGCACAGGGTGATTATGAAAATAATATTTGTTGAAAAGCTAGCCATTATATTTTATTAATAGATCCTTCGATCCAGTACATGCCTTATAATAATATTATAGTTCTTGTATTCTGATTTCATAAGCTTAACCAGTTCTTTTATCCCAACCTCTCCCATGTTCTCTATTGCTTTTGTTGCCTCTATTTGTAATTGTACATCATCTTCCTTGTCAAGTACCAGCTTGAGAAAACCAAGGAATGATTCGTCCGGCATTTTTCCCAATGACCTGAGTATCTCCAGGGAATTGGTGTAATCCTCGTTCTTATACATGCGTTTCATTAACCCGCGAGTAGTCTCCATTTTTAAGTCACCGGCAACCTGTATGGCAAGTTCTCTGATCTCTTCATTTGGATGTTCAAGGGCTTTTCTCACTTCTCCTTCAGTTTCTGTTTGATTAAATTCCCTTATCATCCTGAGTGCAAACATAACCACCGAATCATTTGGAGAATTTATCCACTTGCTGAACAAAGGAACTTCTATTGAATGCATTACTATCAATTCATGTAATGTAATCTGTTCCCATAAAGAGAATGGTCTTTGAAGGTGATATAAGAATTCAAACGGATTATCATCACTTAGCCTGACCAGTGCAATCTGAGCTTCCATTCTCAATATTTCATTATGTGAATTCAGGCACTTATATATTTCTTCATTTGCTTCCTTTATATTCATGAAGGCAAGTTCCCGGAAACCTTTTACTTTTATATGCCACCGCCTGGCATGGGCCTTCCTCACTGAATCATAATCAAGCCCCAAATCAAGGTATAATGATCTTAGTTTTTCCCATGAATCACCCTTAAGGTTTACTGAAACATCTTTCATTTGATCAATAAGGACCTGCCTGTTGTAGGTGTTTGAGGCAATCTGCCTGAACATCTCCGTATCAGCTTCCCCATACAGGTAATTAATAATAAGTTGCTGGTAATTCTCAAGCAGGTACTGGTTGAGTCTTTCCCTCCTCTCCATCCTTCTCCTGTTCAACAGTATAATAACCAGCAAGATAACCATAGAGGCTATGGACACTACAATAATTACAATGAGGAATGCAACCAGTGTTATGGATTTGCCGAAATACTCAAATCTCTTAAGCCACGGGTTGCTCAAATCAAGTAAACCTTCACTACCCGGGATGGCATCTCCGCTTATCATAGACTGTAATCCCGGGAACATTACCCCGTCTTCCCTCTGCAAAGGAATCCGTACTGAATCAAGGTAAATTGAAAATAATATCCTGTCAATAATTGCTTTTACCAGGTACTCATCCATACTGTCAACCGTGTCAACCGGAAATAGTTGTGATATTACCCGTTTAAGCGTTCTTCCTGATTCCTCACCAGTTTGTATTTCAGAATCCTGTCCATCCTTAAGCAGTCTCTGTTTTTGATTAGTTTGTAACCTGACTAACTGGTAATCAATTATTTTGTGACTGGCAAGTACTGTAATAGCATCATTAACCTCTTCCCTGTTTTTAAATGTGAATAGCCTAACTTTGTAAAAGTCATCTTCAATAACAATCTCCAGGTTTTTATTTTCAAACATCGAGGGCAGGACTTCCTCAACTGCATCTCTTAGCTTGACGGCATTTTTATAATCCTTAAATGCCCCCAGTTGTAGCGCATAACCTTTCTGGGTTATATTTACCTGCTGTTCCGTTAAATTGTGATTAACTATACGAGGCCTGTAAAAATCCGCATCACTACCAGGTAAAATACTGGCTTCTAACTCATGTACACCCATGAGATGGAAAAGTACCAGTATTATTATAAGACCTGATATTCTCATAGTTACTTTGTTGGACTATAAAAAATGTTCAAAAATCCTTCAAACCTGTTACGTTGCTGTTCATTAAGGTATTCCTCACGTGAATATCCTGCACCTGCTTTCACGGTAAAACTATCGCTCAATTTCTTATTAAACATCATCTTAAATGCAACAGCCTTCTGTCTGTCAAGGTCAACAGCCAGGTCCCAGGGTTCATCAGGTGCCGTACCTGCACCTGCAGTAAGTTGTAAATAATCTGTATCATTGAAATATCTCCTGGCACTCAGGAAAACTGAAGCTGATGTTCCGACTTCCTTTAAATGAATATAGGTCCTTGCCGAGAACCAGTACTTACCGGCATATTTCTCAACTGAAACCGTAGGTATAACAATATTTCTGTCAAAATAGTAATATGAAGCTCCGGCTGACACCACCCATCCCTTATACAGATTAAACCAGTATTCGGCTGCTGCCCTATGCTTCGGGAAATATTTAAACGGGCTGTAGGCATATGCTAGCCAGGCATATGTTCTTTCACTTATTTTTGGCCAGAATTCTGCCTGTACCTGGATACCTGTTTCTATTATCCTGGGATCAGTATCAGCGTGCAGGTTACCAAAATTAACTGTTCCGAGAATTGGTCCCACAGATGTTTCATACTTTGCTCCAACCCTGAATATTTGCCAGAACCTGGAATAAGGCTCCTGAAAAGTGTCAAAATTATAACCAATGAAAATATCTACCCCCCTGCCAAGGGTATCACTGCTTAATTCTTCATTCCCTGGTATATCAGCAGGTTTTACAAAGGATGAGTCGGCCAGCTGAGGCTCCTGGGCTGAACTTGCCTCTAACCATTCTTTTATTTTTTCCCTGGCGATAATTGCATCTTCATTTCCTGGCTGCACAATAATCAGTGAATCCAGCATCACTAAAGCTTCATTGTACCTTTCCTGCCAGGCAACTATGTTTGCCAGGAGAACAGCTGCATCACCATATCCGGGATTATCCCGTACCAGTTTGCGTGCCATGACTTCTGCTTCCTCCAGCCTTCCATCATAAGCAATTGTACGGATAGTATCAAATGCTGCTTCCGGATTATCCGGGATTACCTGAGCCGATACTTCAGGAGCGAATCCCGCAAGGAATAAAATTGCCAGCAGGGCTGTAGTAATGTACAAAGACTTCATATTCTATTTTTTCAACAGGGCATCTATCCTTGAAGCAAGAGCCTCATTGTCAATAGGTTTGACAAAGTAATCACTTATTCCAAGTTCCCAGGCATGATCCTGCACATGACGGTCACTAAAAGCAGAAACGATAATTACAGGAATTTCACTTCCCAAATCATTCCGCAAGTATCTGACCAGCTCCAGCCCGCTATGATAAGGAAGATGAATATCAGCAATCACCAGGTCAGGATTCCCCGAGCGTATCTTCTCAAGGGCTTCATTACCATCAGCTGCTATTTCAACTGTATAATCCCTTTTTTTCAATACAGAGGAAATTACCAGTGATGCCAGTTTATTATCTTCGCAAATCAGTATTTTCATTCTTCACAAATGCTTTTCAAAATACCTGATTCCCTTAAACTTGGTATAAATTTGCCATAATAATAATTAAGGACAAAATATCTTGGCAAAGTTTTGACCAATCATGGAAAACAGGTGACAAATGTATAAATTTCTTTATATAAAATTACTATAGCTCCTTAATCCTTATTTTTCTGAACTTTAAGGGTGATCCATAGCCCAGAAATCCAATATGTCCGCTGCTTCGTTCTAGCCCTGGATGATCCCTTTTATCCATAGTACCATTTTCTATTGCTTCAGAAATATCCCCATCTACAATTACTGTTCCGTTAAGTATAACCTTTATTTTATTCCCGTCCGCTATTACTTCCTGCTCATTCCATTCGCCAATAGGTTTCAGAAAACCTTTTTTTGCAGGTATCACACCATATACTGATCCATGGTACTGGTAAGGTTGAAGGTTGGAATATATTTCGTCGGTATTATCGATAATTTGAAGCTCCATACCAACATAGGCAGCATTACCGGTAAGAGGTGCACGAATCGCAAGCCCGTTATTAGCCCCGGGGGACAACTGGAACTCAAACCTCAGGATAAAATTACTGTATTCATCCCTTGTATAAATATTTCCTCCGCTACCTTGGTCTGGTTTTACCACAATAAAACCATCCTCCACGATGTATGTTTCCTTATCACCAATCCAGTTATCAAGCGTCATCCCATTAAAAAGAGCCATAAAACCATCCTCCTTCTCCTCCGCAGAGACAAAATATTCCATAGATGAGCCCGATTCTTCTGGTTTTACATCCTCTTCTGATATAGATTCCTTAACCGATATTAATTTAGCCTCGAGAATGGTCTTTTGATCTTCTTTCAAGGCAAATGGTAAAATATCCTGCAATAAAGCCAGCTTTTCTTTCCCGTTCAAGGGTGAATTCTCCACCTTTTTAATATAATCATAAAAGGCTTTTTCAGAATAATTTTTATTCCCTGAGGCACATATGTCATACAGTACATCACAAGAACTGTAATCAACCCAGTCGCTTAGAGCTTTATAGGTTATTTCTCTCATTTCCGCATTCCCCTTCTCAAATTCTTCATAGACAATTTTCAGAGCTTTCTGTCCGCCTATTTTGGCTAAAACAGGTATTAATTTATCTTTTCGCCCGGTGTCTTCCATAAAACTCAGCAGCAGTGATGCTCTCTCCTCCTTATTATTTATTTGGTTTACTGCTGTTGTAATAGCATCCTGGACATGCTCAATCTCAGAATTATCGTTTGTATTGACCAAAAGGTCAACCAATTGTTGCTGGTTAGAGGGACCTGCCACGCTTTTCAGCTCCATAAATGCAATTGTCCGAAGTTTTTGATCGTCTGATGAGGTATACTTCATTAATGTATCAAAAAAGCGATTTTCTCCTCCCGAAGCCAGCAGTATTAACATCGTAGCTTTGGTATTATTACTCGATCCGTCAAGGGCATCTGCCACGAGGTCCCTTTTTCTGGAGTCAAGCACTGTAAGAAGGGCCCTGTAACCTGCCACCTGGTCCTCAGCGGTCTCATAAGATCTTATGTAATCAATAAGCTCCTGGACCGATTCACGTCCCTGTAGTTTTACCAGTGACATGGCTGAGGCAGTACGTACAAGAACAGAAGGACAAAATAGCGTACCTTTTACAGCAGGAATAGCCAACTCATCACCTCTTTCACCAAGCATTTCTATTATTTCAGCTTTTCGGGTTTCATCCAAATCACCTATTAAATTCATCCATCTGCGTGTTGCTGCTTTGCCCGGTATACCCAGAGCTATATTCAGGATAGCTTTCCTGTAAACAAAATCTCCTGATCTAAAACCTGAAAGAAGATATTCAATGGCCTCATAGCCTTTACAGTGAACAAGTGCTTCCAGTGCTGCTAATCTATATTGAACAGATGCCTTGCTGAACAGGTCTCTGCATATTCTCTCCATTGAAATAAGGTCACCTTTATCGCCCACATTTCTTGCATATTGCACCAGGGCTGCGGTAGCACCCGTTTCATCCCATCCATATGATACATCAGCAGCAGCTCTTTCCAGTGCTCCATATACATTCTTATCTGCACTTTCAGCCATGGCATTTAAAGCTGCTGCCTTAATACCTTTATCTCCTTTCATATACCAGGTCATATACGACAAAATAGCCTTATCCGATTTTACCCTGGCAAGCTCATTCATCACTGATTCAGGGCACTCGAGTGACTCCATCTGCAGACTTACGGCCAGTATATCTTCCTTTCCCGGTGATTCACTTGAAGTAATAACAGCCATTGCAGGTTCACATAAATCAGGATCGGTTAAAAACCCCACAGCAAATTCAACCGATTTTACCGATCCTATATATTTCAACTGGGACAGGAAGAATGATCTTACCATGGGGTACCCGGATTCATAAACAGCCTCAATACACTCTGATTCCCATGCATATTTTTCCTGATCATGCCCGTATTCAGACAGGTACCTGGAATAGCTTTCTATTGCAAACCTTGCACTGGTGTCATTGCCTCCTCCCGGAGGCACTATCATGTCAATAATCTGTTGCCGTCCCAGTGAGCCAAGATTACTCATCTCCTGCATTTGCAGTTTAAGATCAGAAATATTACTAACCGGCATCCTGGCAAGAAGGTCGGCCACTTTTATATCAGTTGTCCGCTGGTCCTGTGAATATCCCAGTAATGTACTGATTATAAGAAACGATATGATAAATAATTTTTTCATGATTCCGGATTTTAAATTGTCCACGGCCCTCTCATAGGCTGGTATATTAACCTATTAGCCCCCTCATCATCAATAAATCTTTGTTTAACAGGATCATAGCTAAGGTTACGACCCAGTCTGACGGCAATAACACCAAGGTTCACTATTGTTGCTGACCTATGTCCATTCTCTTCATTAAGGGCAAATTTATTCCTTGTACGAACAGAGTTGCTGAAAAGGGTAACCTGAGGCTCAGGTTCCGGCAAACTCTCAATAAGTTTCTGAATACCAGGTATAGTAGCACGGAATCCTTTGTATATTTTTCCGTAAGGACCTTCAATATACGCTGCATCCGTATCATTATTTGCACCATCAAGCACTATTTTACAACCATCTGCATAGGTATATTCAATTCTTCTCCATGATCCTACAGCATCATAATGTTGCTGTGGGGCATCCACCTCAATATATATTGGGCTGGTATCATCTTTCCCCAGAATATATTGAACAGGGTCAAGGTAATGTTGTCCCATGTCCCCCAGTCCCCCTCCATCGTAATCCCAGTAACCACGGAATTTCGAATGTACTCTTTCAGGATTATAGGGTTTGTGCGGGGCCGGGCCGAGCCAGAAATCATAATCCAGATTATCAGGCACCGGTACAGGCTCAAGATAATGTTCGCCACTCCAATAAAATTTCCAATCAAAACCTGTAATTCCGCTAATCGTTACTTTCAATGGCCAGCCCAGTGCACCACTGTCTATTAGTTTTTTTAAGGGATTAACAGTAGTGCCAAGTCCGTAAAACTGATCTTTGAACCTGAACCAGGTATTCAGTCTGAACATCCTGCCATATTTTTTTACAGCTTTGACAACTTCAATACCTTCGCCAATGGTTCTGGTCATAGGTTTCTCACACCATATATCCTTGCCTGCTTCAGCAGCCATCCTGGCCATTATACCATGCCAGTGAGGTGGTGTAGCTATATGTACAATATCAATATCAGGCCTTGAGAGCAGCTCCCTGAAGTCATGATATGCATCCACTCCTTCACCTGCCTGTGAAAGTGCAAGATTAAGATGATCACTGTCAACATCGCATACTGCAAGAACCTTTGTCCCTTCATAAGGTATATGTCCACGACCCATGCCACCAACACCTATGATCCCTTTGGTAAGCTGATCGCTTGGTGCAGTGTACCCTTTACCACCAAGAACGTGCCTGGGGATAATAGTGAAAGCAAATGCTGCAGCAGCAGATTTTTTTATAAAATCCCTCCTGCCAGTCTTATGTCTACTCATAGATAATGTTTTGTTTATTAATTTTGGTTCAGTATATCTTCAAGGATAATCAGGGATTTAAGTACTTTAAGGCACTATTTGCATTATTTTTACCTTAAATATTCCAGCAGGCAATTTACAAAAAAGGATGATCATACCCTAATAATAGAAGAGACTTAGGCTTCAACTTCACCATGGTTTTACAAACAGGTATGGCTGAGGGCCTGCCTATTTCATGAAAGCCTTTACCACCATTGCGGGTCTGTCAGACTGGTTAATCAGGATGTACTCCCTTGCAGCTGCCGGAACAATAAAAGTCTCCCCATAATTAAATTGCTTTCTTACACCACCAGCTGTCTCAAGTACAATATTCTCTCCCTCAACCAGGTTAAGTACATGAAACTTATTCTCATTTTTTATCAGCACCCTGTTGTTGAATCTATACCTGTGGATATCATAAAGATGCGTTGGATGCGTTTGCAGGTGCTCCAGTATCCAGTCTTCACCCCTCTCAATAATCAGAGGTTTACATAATAATTCATTTATCACTGAATGACCTTTTCTGTCAAAATAGAGGTTTTCCATTGCCCTTTTTATATTCAAAGCTCTCGGTTTGCCATCCAGGTCGGGCCTGAGCCAGTCATACATCTTAAAGGTAAAAATATAAGGGGTGGAACTGATTTCCAGGACAAGGTTATTTTTGCCTGACCCATGTATTGTTCCGTAAGGTATAAGAAACAGATCATGCCTGGATGCCGGGTGTGACTGTACGAAATTCTCAATATTCACAGGCTGCTCCTTAGCAAAGCTTTCTTCAAGTGTATCATTGAACTCTACCGGATCGATATTATCCCTGAAACCCAGAAAGACGGAAGCATTATCCCGGGTATCCATAATATAATATGCTTCCTCCTGGGTAAAATTTTCTCCAAACTCTCTTTTAATATATCCTGGCCGTGGATGGCATTGAATCGACAGGTTACCACCATTAATCGTGTCAAGGTAATCGAACCTGATGGGAAATTCATTACCATATACCTCATGACAATCTCCAAGGACACTCTGTGATTCCTGCATCATAAGTAGGTCGAAAGAAAATTCGAGCATAATCCCGTTACTTTCAAGAATTAATCCATTCTCGGGACTTATGAGTTCAAATGACCATGCATAATTGGGAACATCCTTATTCAAACCGCTTATTCTATCCTTTAACCAGGACCCACCCCACGGGCCAGGCTCGAACCATGGCCTCACCCTGAAAGCGTTTCTTGACATCTCCTTAAGAGCATCCCTGAGGTCATTACCCATTATTAAGGATAGCTCCCCAGGTCTTTGACCATCAATAAAAATGTCTATCTCCGGCAACAGGTCGTTCTTGTGCTTTCCCAGAACAACCCAGTCAACAAAATAATTCCTCTTATAATCATACCTGGGGTTTACCGGGGGGCTGCCAATATGGGTCTTTAAACCTGCCCTGGACCTGAATTGAGCTTCATTTTTTGGGAGATCAATGTAGATGAGAAAAGAATTTTTATCGACAAGTGATGCTCCCGTTCCATAGATTATTCGGTAACCATTATTCCCGGCATTTCTCAATTCCCTGATCTTATCTTCATTGAAGAAATCCAGCATTTCCAGATCTGTCCTGGTTCCGAACAGCTGATCTTCTCCACCGGTAAATTTTGATACTATCCTTTCGATGTCACACCTTTTTTTTAATGCAACATCTATATTTATGAAGTCCGGTAAGGGTCTGTTATTTTCTTTCAGACATCCTTTTAAATCCTCTACAAAATCCCCGAAAAGAATGCCTGCAAAGCCATCAATAATAACAGTCCCTTTTAAAGGAATCAGTGTTACCAGATCTGACAGAGAGCTTAATATTTTCCCTTCTTCAATACCATGAACAGGGTATATATCATACCCAGCCCGTTGATCCTGTTTCTTTTTCAGCGGCAGAAGAAACTGCGAAGTATTTCTTACAGCTTTCCTCATTTAGATTGGGGGACATGGAATCTGTATGCATAAAAAGCTGTAGCCAGCAGGTAGAACATGCATGCCAGAAGAACTGTCATTCCAAAGAGGTTGGTACTAATATCGGTTACCCAACCCATAAGCAGGGGTATAACTGCTCCTCCGGAAATGGCCATCATCATTAAACCTGAAATTTCATTTTTCCTTGTAGGATACTCTTCAACAGCTATTGAAAAGACAAGAGGGAAAATATTTGCCACTGTAAGTCCGATTAAGAATGTTAAAACCCAGGCAGCTGCTTCTGAGCGAAGGAGCAACAGTGCCACAAAACTTAGAATTCCCAGAATAGTGGTCCATATGTAGAACTTACGTGACGCAATTTTTGTGAGCAGTAATGCACCTCCGAAGGTTCCGAGCATTCGACCGAAGAAATATACACTCCTGCCCGATTCCGCAACCGTCTGCCCAAGTCCAAAGCTGTTAATAAAAAACTGTCCGGAATTGGAGTTAAAACCAACATCAACCCCAACAACTACAAATATCGCCAGCACCATTAATAATACAAACTTTGTACCTAGCAGTTTAAAAGCTGAAGCGAAAGAGGCTTTTATTTCACCTTCACTGGATTCATCAATTTTTACTGATCCAAGCCACAAAACACTTATTATGGATACTATACCATAAACAAGAAACAGGATCTTCCAATCACCAAGCCATGAGGCAAAAACAGCTGCAAGGGGTGCACCAAGCATCGATCCTATTGCTTTGACAAACTGGGAAAAGCTCAAAAAACTTGACGTCCTGTTTCCTGGAACAACATCAACAAGTAGTGGATTTGCTGATACCTGTACTATAGTATTACCTATACCCAGCAGGGCAAAACCGATAAGCACCATTGCAAAGGAGTAGAAAAAGAAAGGTACAAGCAAACCTATTGCTGTCACAAGCATCCCTATATTAAGCATAAACCTCTTACCCAGCCTCGACTGTAATACACCCACCGGGACCGAAAGAAGAAAAAACCACAGGAATGCGGCAGAAGGTATAAGCTGTGCAACCGTGGCGGTGAGGTTCATATCAGAGCTAACCCTGTCGACACCTATTCCAACAAGGTCGACAAAACTCATCACAAAAAAGGACATCAGAACAGGAAGTACACGGTAAAAATTTATTTTCGAACTCATCTTATTAATTTTTTCAGTTACATATATTGAAGTGATCCCCTCACTGAACTCCAGAACGAAGCATCCAGAAGGTACGCACTTCCCAGAAGTGCTGCATCTTCCTTAAGTTCAGACACGAGCGGTACGGTATCGCAGTTTTGTTTTTTCAATTCGTCTTCCATGGCCGGACCAAATAGATCATATGCTCGTGAAATATTTCCGCCCATTACAAGAACTTCAGCACCAAATCTGTTAAGATAGGGAGAAAGGAATGCTGCAAGCGATGAACCAAACTCAATAAAAAGATTAAGTATATTATCATCATCTCTTGCTTCATCAGCAATTACCTTAACCCCACTGCCCTCCTTTCCTGTTAAATCTTTATACCTGTTTGTAAACCAACGAGTACTGAAATAATCATCAGCTATACCATCGCGATAACTGATATGATAAACACAGCCCAGCTCAGGAACAATGTTCCCTTTTACCACAGGTACCTTGTCGGCAATAAATGCAGAACCCAGACCGGTTCCTAGTGTTATAGCCATCGACCTGCTGCTCTCAGCAGCCTTTCCTGCCCAGGCTTCACCAACGGCGAAGGAAGAAGCATCGTTCATAAACCTTACGGGCATGCTTTCTGAAAGATCAAGTGAACGAGCAATAGCTTCTCCTATATTGGTTCCGTATAGTTTCTCATATTTAGGTACACCCTTTATAAGACAAATACCGTTTACATAATCAAATGGTCCTGGCATAGCAAATCCAATGCCCTTTATGTTTTCCCTTCCTGCCTTTTCAAGTGTTTTTGTAATAGTTTCAGACCAACCGGTTATTATCTCCTCTGCTGAGCCTTTGTTATCGACCTCTCTTTCGGAAATGGTCTCTCTTAAAATCTTTCTATCAGCCAGGTCAACTGCGGCACAGGTGATATGACTACCACCTATGTCAATACCAATTGAGTATTGTTTTTTCATAGGTCCTTCATTAGAAAATTATCAGGCGTGAAAATATTCAAATAAATAATCATCACCAAATCAAAAATTGCCGGGCTACAACTTCGGCAACAGGCATAAGTACTGTGTTGAAAAGGCCTGGTGCCCGGTATACGGTTAAAAAAATAACTTCTTTGCCCTGTGATCCAGTAACCAATAAGAATTTAAGCTTGCTCTAATTATAAATTAAATACCCCGGAATTTCCGGGGCATGCTTATAACAAATAGTATAGGCTTATTAAAAGGTACTGTGGTAAATTTTATTACAGGTAATCAGGTGATGTTAGATCTTATCTGTTTCAACAACCTTTCCCAGGATATCTGCATAAGGAATCATCAGGTAATCTTTACCTTCAAATTCAATTTCATTTCCTGAGAAATTCTTGTAAAAGACCATGTCACCAACACTTATCTCGGGTTTTTCAATACCACTGAGGGAAGCAACTCTTGCGTACTGAGGTTTTTCTTTTGCAGTATCTGGAATGATTATACCTGATGCTGTTTTCTGCTCTTTAGAGCTTTCAAGCTCAAGGAGAACCTGTTGATTAATTGGCTGTAATTCTTTCATTATTCCTGGTTTTTATTTTTCAATAATACTTCATCTATTGCCTTTACAAATATTTCTTTTGTAGCTTCTTTAGTCTGACCAATTCCGGAAAAAACCTGCGGCCTTTCACCCATTGGTATAAGTAGAAAAGTTGGAATGGATCTTATCCCGAATGCAGCAGCAAGCTCCCGTTCTTTCTCTGTATTTACCTTGTAAACATAAATCTGACCTTCATACTCCTTTGCCAGTTCATCAAGTATCGGACTTGCTATCTTGCACGGCTGGCACCAGTCAGCATAAAAGTCAACTATAGCCGGCTTATCACCTTCGTAAACCCATTGTTCCTTATTTTTCTCGTAGTTATATACCCTGGCAAGGAATTCTGCTTTTGTGAGTTGAATTGATCCTTCATTCCCAAGGGCATCGGTAGCCTTTTCTTTTTTCTCGTCTTTCTTAACTTTATCCGCTGCTGTGCTGGTTGAACATGCACTGAACAAAGCCATTAGTATAAGTGCCATAATGGCATAATTTAACTTTCTCATATCACATATTTTAATTTATTTTCCAAGTTCAAGTAAACTGTCAATTCTTTTTTTATCAAACCCAACTATAATCTGGCCATCAATCTCTGTTTGTGGAACACCTTGCTGACCACTTTTGTTTACCATCTTTTCAGCAGCTTTCTGATCAAGCGATACATCAATGTCCCTGAACTGAACCTTTCTTTCTTTAAGATATGACTTCAGGGTATTGCACCAGCTGCATGCAGGCGTTGAATAAACAGTTACTGTTTTTTGTTTTATTCTCTCCCCATCAGACGCCCTGTACTGCGAACCATTAATGGCAGAAATGTAAAATTCCTTGCTGTTACAACCTTTGAAAATATTTTTAAGCCGGCCGGCGCCAAATTCCAGCAGTGAAGGCACTGATTCAATACCATATTCAGGATGTATATCCCTCACATTATTGACATCAGCTTTTATAAAGACAGAATCCTTTCCTATATTCTCATCAAGCTCATCCAGAGCCCTAAGGACACAATCACTCTTTTCTGTACCACCCCTGTAAAGAAGGAGGAATGTCCTTTCCTGCCTTCCAGCCACCTCCTTTAAATCACTCAGCGAAGCAATGTCTTTTATGTCCATTATAATATTTTATATAAGTATTGACATATTTACATATTTCATGCCACAAAAATATTAAGATATTTTGACATCCAAAATATGTATTTTTGTCAGTCTTAACCGGATTGAAGAACTCTCAATTCCAGTATTTTATTTCCTTGTCATGCACCATGCACCCTTCTAAACATCCTGTCAAAAACATGTTATCAGACATACCATCATTTGATCTACTTATTTCTTAGAATCTATTTAATATTGTAATTTTAGCTTTTGTAATAAGATAAATTAATTCTGACAAAAAATCCTTGTTTATAACCACTGATGAAGTTCATTAAAAGAGTACTATTTTTTTTTCTAAACGAGAGGGTTTATTTCAGTTTAATTAGCTTATTCTTTTTCATACTGTATTTTTCCGGAATTCTGAGGATCTTCAGGAGATTCAGAATTTACTATTTTATTCCTGAACTGATCCGGAAGGGTGATACGATCATTGATATTGGGGCTAATCTCGGATATTTTACCAGAATTTTTTCCAGGGCAACGGGTAAGGATGGTACTGTATGGGCAGTTGAACCGATTCCCTTATATCGAGAAATACTTAAAAAGAATATTTCTCACAATAGTAATATAATTATAATACCGTTCGCACTTGGGGAAAAGGAATCAATAGAATACATGGGCATACCCGGCAACCAACCATACAGGCATGGTCTGACACGGATTATTGAAGCTCGTGATAATGCTATGGAAGAAAAAGGCTTGCCGGTTGAAGTAAAAACACCTGAAGCAATATTCGGGAATCTTGATAAGATTGATTTTATCAAGTGTGACATTGAGGGTTACGAAGATAAAGTCATACCCGGGTTTTTAGCAATTATCAGGAGTTACAAACCCATAATACAGATTGAAGTGGAACCAGCTAACCGTAAATTAATTGATGATATATTGATTAATGAAGGATATATACCGTTTATAACTGTACAAGGCGGACTACGAAGGATAGGGCCGGCTGAAGAGTACACTGATGATATAATTTATATACACATAAGCAGAAAGGATCAACTAAAGGATTTTATTAATAACCATAGTATATAACCTAATAATTGCAAGTTATGCCAAAAGTTACAAAAGAACATGCCCTTAAATATCACAGTACAGGGCGCAAAGGAAAGGTTGAAGTAATTCCCACAAAACCTTTCAGTACACAATTTGACCTGAGTCTGGCTTATACGCCGGGGGTAGCCTTCCCATGTAAGGAGATAGAAAGTAATCCTCTTGATGCTTATGAGTACACAGCCAGGGCAAACCTGGTTGCAGTAATATCAAATGGGACAGCTGTTCTTGGGCTGGGTGATATCGGTGCCCTGGCCGGCAAACCGGTAATGGAAGGTAAAGGACTTCTTTTTAAAGTTTTCGGTGATGTTGATGTATTTGATATTGAAGTAGATGAGAAGGATGTTGATAAAATGGTTGAGTTCTGTACAAAGATATCTCCTACGTTTGGAGGTATTAATCTTGAAGATATCAAAGCACCTGAATGTTTTGAGATTGAAGAAAGATTAAAAAGGGACCTTGACATTCCTGTTTTCCATGATGATCAGCATGGTACGGCTAT
>Ga0272443_10000279_pt1 | contig 96728 bp, 83 predicted proteins | sample SSMAcet12_FD_193581 | JGI IMG/M metagenome (GOLD analysis project Ga0272443, IMG submission 193581) | Marine sediment archaeal communities from Little Sippewissett salt marsh, Falmouth, MA, United States - SSM-Acet-12 | ecosystem: Environmental > Aquatic > Marine > Wetlands > Sediment ... | reverse complement strand
GATTTTTCGGAGTTGGCCCGAATAGCGGTGAAACATTTGTCGCAGGTGTTGGTTGATGCGAATCGTTGCTGCAAATCCTTCTGCGACGAATATGTGTCGCGGAACATACCGCACGGGGTCAGTTCGGCGGTCGGGCCGACAATCATAAATCTTGTCCCGGCGCGACAGTTGGGATGATTGCCGTTTTTGAAAAATTGTATCATCTGCCGCATGGTCCATTCCGAGGTCATAATCGGGTAACCATCGCGCTGCATCAAGACCAGTTTATCGACAACTTTTGTCAGGTCGCGCAGGTCGCCGGTGTCTCTGACAAGATAGTCGAGATTGTCGGTTCGAAGAGAATTGTAGGTGCTGAAATTAACCGCCACGCCCCATTCTTTGGCCAGTTCGGCTATACGGGGCAGGTCTCGGAAATTGTCGCTCTGCACGACGCAGGCAAGGATTATGTCTTTGTTACCGTTTTTGGAAAGTGTCTTGCACAAGTCGCGAATATGCTCGAAGTTTTTTCTCAACGCGCGAAACTCATTGTGTCGTTCGTCGGGATAGTCGAGCGAAAACGACCATTGATCGACGCCGGCATCGCGAAGTATTTGGTATCGATCCTCGTTGAGAATCTGGACATTGGTGGTGAGAACAAAAACCGCCGTCGGGTCGCGACGACGCATCGCGCGAATAATATCGGGAAGGTCCTTTCTTATCAGCGGTTCGCCGCCCGATATCTGTGCTACCACCGGACGAAGTTCCTCTATCCAGCGCGCGAATTCATCAGGTTTGTGCTGTTGATCTTTGAGATAACCTCCCAGATCGCAATGTTTACAATGAGCGTTACATCCATAAGTAACTTCAAAAGAAACAGTAATCGGTCGTCCCAGAAGAATATTTTTAACGGTCCGCAGGGCGATTTTTCTTTTACGCTGAGCACTAAGTACAGGCATTGGCTACTCCATCAGCAAAAAACAAAATCCGTTATTCAAGATTTCAACGTAAACATTTTTTCCCGGGCGCGCAAGTCTTAGATAGATATAAAATTCAGGGAATTACGGTTATCCGTAAATTTATTGATAGTGTATTAAAAGGGCGGCAAGATGTATTTTATTTGTGGAAGTTTATAAGCGGCAGAACCTTAAACGGCCATTTATTGTTTTTGGCGATATTTATTATACCAATCTGCAGTCCATGAAGATTGCGGGCGATATTCAGACCGCCAATCGAGACACCATTTAATTTTTCGGTTGCATGACAATATGTGGCGATTTTGAGGCCGCGGAGTTCATCACCTTTGATAGCACCGCCGGCTATATTGACTCCATTGATATAATTACCGCCGGTAGCGCCGATGGCAATGGTAAACCATTCGATTGTTTCACCACCAATACCGAGTCCGCCGATAGCCACGCCTTTGAGTGATTCACAACCAACCCCGAGCCCACCTATAGCAACACCGGTGATACTTTCACCTCCAACACCCAGTCCGCCAACTGACAGACCGGTTATTTTATCACCGCCGACACCAAGCCCGCCGATTGTCAGACCGGTTATTTCATCACCGCCGACGCCTAAACCGCCAATTGACAGGCCGACGATTTTATCACCGCCAACACCAAGGCCGCCAATAGCAATGCCTTGCACCATATCGGCTCCGACTCCGAGTATACCGACACCAAGACCTTTAATCTTATCGCAGCCGACGCCAAGTCCGCCAAAAGCGATTCCGTTTATTTTATCAGCTCCAACCCCTATTCCGCCGAAGGCGAGTCCATTGATTTTATCGCCGGCGGTTGCTATTCCACCGATGGCGATTCCGTTAATTCTGTCTGCTTCAGGTGCGACCAGTCCGACCGCCAGGCCATTCATGGTGAAATCAGGATTATTGTCGGGATTCCAGAGAGTGATATTCAGGCCGTTGACTTGTTTGACATGTTTATCGACCGTGTTAAGTCGAATACCGGTAGTATAGCGGGAATTGCCGAAATTAAGACCGCAGTTTTTAACTGTTAAACCGACCGAGTCGGCTTGAACGGAAACAGTGAGAATAAGAAATATATAAAGAATAAAATATGTCGATTTTTTTAACATGTTTACCTCCGTTTTAGAATCTATATTTATAGACTTAATTTAGACTCAAATGTTGCGTTTGTATATCAGTATTATAGCGACTAATTCGTAGATTGTTTATTTGAAACGTTTTTTTTGATAAAATCGATAACTTCGAAAATCGATGAATCCGAACCTACCTTCTCATATTTATGATAATTCTTAAGGGCGGTATTTGTATCAGCAATGCCCATGTATGCCTGACCTCGAATGTAAAAACTTTCAGTTGGATATGTTGAGTCATGTAAAATGGAAAGATAATGGAGCGTTGAATCGTAAAAATTATTTTTTAAATAATGTTTTGCTAACGATAAATATACCTCAGAATATGATTTGTCAAAATCCATGCTGCGTTTCCAATAATAAACCGCTGAACCTGTGTCTTTTAGATTATAGTAAATGCTGCCCATATCATAATTTACCATTGCATTATTGGGATTTAAACCATCGGCCATTATTATATATTCCAATGCTAATTCGTGCCGTCCCAATTTATTATAGCATTCAGCCAGGCCTTGATAACTACCATAATAACCGGGATTTGTATTTATCGCCTGTTGAAAAAGCTGCGCCGCCTTAGAATAAACCTCCCTTTTATAATATTGAATGGCCTTTTTCTGTAAAGACATTTCAGGAAAATAAATCTCAATTTGCTTTGTCAATCTGGCATATTCGCGATGGTTGCCGGCATCTTTACCAATTCTCCTTAAAATAAGCAAGCCGGATCGATTGTGCTGCGGATCCATCTCCATTACTGACATTGCATACTCATAAGAATTACCGAGGGAGTTATTTATTGACAACCACGGTACAAAAATTGAAATTTGAATTAATATCAAAATCAAAGATGTAACATGAAAATATCTTATTTGTTTGAATGAATTAATCCATAAATAGAATCCTGCAAGTGAGGCACCTATAAGTGCCGTTGCCATTATATCCCAATCACGAGCCATACCGATTTTTGGTTCGATAAAAAAGATCGCTAGCAATCCCAAAAAAATCGTCAATGTCATATAAACGGTTGTCTCATTGCGAACAGGAAGAGTTTCATTTTTGGAAAATTTAATCTTCAAAAATAGAATTATCAAAGTGATGGGTAATAAAAATAAGAGAAGATTTATATAATCCAATATATGATTAAATGATAGAAGAAAATAATTATCGATCGTAAAACGGTCTCCGAATGGTGATAAGAATGCGAGTCGCCAAAACATCGCCCCCCATAGTTTAACCGCTGTATAGAATAATAAAAAAACCAAAAACAGCGCAATTATAACAATTCTATAATATTTGATTAGGGAATTGCGAATGGACGTTCCGAAAAATGTTATTACTGAATATATAATTATTACCGGAAGATAAACCAAACTCAACGTATGAAGGAAAACCGCGAAACAAAATGAAACAATCGGTATTATTGACTTTTTATTTCTATGTAAGGCGGCAATTGAGGATAAGAACATAACATATATCATGGAGGCCGTAATAGAATAGTTTTCTATATATCCAAAAAACAACATAATGGTTGCTGAAAATAAATTCAAAAATATGAAGATATAGTATTCAGACCACGAATTAGTAAATTTGGTTGTATAATATAATAAAGCCGCTAAAAATATTATTCCTGAGATTATTGAAATGGTCTGATATGTAAAATATGAAAATTCTCTTGTAAAACCGCCAAACGATTTCAGAAACAATATATGAAGAATTTCTTCACCATATTCACGAGTCAATATACCTGCATCGGGATTGGATAGTTTGGCAATAGCGGCCAAACCATCGCCTAAGAAATGAGCATTTACGGAAAATAAATAAAACGAACCAGTCCAAATAGTAAATATAATAAATATGAATTTATTGTCTGATAGCCTTAGATTTTGAGAAATTTGATTCTCATTACCTTGCAGCCGCTTTATCTTAAGTTTTCCTGAATATATATAATATCCGGCAGTAAATATTATTAAATAAATAAGAAATAAACCATCGATGAAAGCTGCATGATTCAATCCCCAAAGGCGTAGATTCGGGAGAAATGAGGCGAATAGGCGAAGCGATAAAATAATGGTGAATAACATAAAAACTGCTTTAAGAACACCATCATCTTTTTGTCGGTTACGCCGGCCCATTATTATTTTTTATCTAATTTGCATATTATAACAGGACTTATTTACCTTTTAATAAATATAATAATAAAAATTGTGGGGAGCATCAAAAAAATGTTAAAAGTATATTTGTATAAAATTATAGGTTTTACGTATTTGGAATAGTATTTAATCTCTGTATATCGGTAAGAATAAAATCTAACAACATGAATCCTGTTTTTGTTTGCGATTTGAACAGGTTGCTCCCTATTTCCCGGCGGATTATATTTTTTCTAAACAAAACTCGACATCCTTATTGAATGAGTCGAGATATAACTTAATTGATTGGCGTATTCGCCGATAAATAGGAACATCCTGTCCCCCGGTATGTTAAAGAATTTGAAATTCGGGCAAGGATTGTTTATATTATGGCAACCAGGACGACTGAAGAAAGTGAAAGTTCCCAACAGGACAAAGTGACTGCCTTTCAGATTAAAGATTGTGCTCTGATTGTCCGCATCACCGACCAGCTTCCCGCCATCAATCTCAGAGAATTACGCGAGCGGATTATGTCCTGCTCCGATGATTCGCTTTATCATCATTTTTGTGAGACGGTCATACGACCGTCATTCGATGATCCTGAATTTCACAATGACTTTGCTATCTGGGCGCGGCATTCCCTGCATGACCATGTTCTTGCCGAACGGCTGGAAATAATCGATCCGTATTCGTTTCCGAATATGGAGGAGTTACGAAAAGAAGTACTTGATATTTTAGCCGATCGATTAAGCGAAATATATTTTATTCCCTGGGCGCTGCATGAGAAGGCGTTTTATTTTCATACCGCGACGACCGTCGTTTTTGATACCAACCAGACTATTGACACGCCGAAGCAATTGAAAGAGGCGATTGCAAATATGACGACCAGTTCATTGTATTATCATTTTTGGGAGTCACGTCGCCGGACACCATCACGTAAGGATGATTTTTCGGTCTGGCTGGAAGAATGGAACGACCGCGGTGAGGCACTGATCGAGGCGTTTTCGGGAATTGATTTTTATTTTATGAACCTGCGCGAGTTGCAATCCAAACTTTGCGCTACCGTAGAGAATATTCTGGGGAGATAAGGGGGGATTATGCGTTCATTACAGGAATACGAAGCGATTGTTGGCCCGGCAGTTTTAAATCAACTGGGGCAGTTGGCCGCCAATCTTCAGGGATTGAAAGTTGTTCATGTCAATTCGACTAAAGCGGGTGGTGGAGTGGCGGAGATATTGTCTTGGATGATTCCTTTTATGCAGGAGCTGGGGATTGATGCTTCATGGGAGGTTGTCGAAGGGGATAAACCGTTTTTTACGACGACGAAATTATTTCATAATGGTTTGCAGGGAAATCAGGTAAATCTGACGTCGCGAAATACAAGTGCATACGAAAAAACCAGCCGTGCCAATGCCAAGAGACTACGCCCTATTCTGGAGCTGGCCGATATTGTAATTATCCATGACCCCCAGCCGGCGATGCTTCTGCACCTGTGTCCGAATCGTCGCGGTAAATGGATCTGGCGCTGTCATATCGATGCCAGTCGCCCGAATCGTCAGGTCTGGAAATACCTCCGGCCGTATATTGAACATTATGATGCCAGTATATTTTCGATGGCGGAATTTTCCCGAACATTACCACATCCGCGGTTTTTGGTGGCGCCCAGTATCGATCCATTGAGCGAAAAAAATGTTGAACTTTCCGAAAGAGAGATAAGCGAAACGTTCTCGAAATTTAATCTTGACCCCGACCGGCCGATACTGGTTCAAATTTCTCGTTATGACAGGTTTAAAGATCCCCTGGGAGTTATTTATGGTTACCGTCTTTTAAAGCGATTTTCTCCGGTACAGTTGGTTTTGGCAGGGGGTGGAGCCGATGATGATCCCGAAGGAGCCAAGGTTTTAAAGGAAGTAAAAGAAGCGGCCAAGGATGATCCCGATATTCATATATTACTCCTGCCGTCAGATGCGCATCGGACAATCAATGCCCTTCAGCGCTGCGCCGATATTGTTGTTCAGAAATCAACCCGCGAAGGTTTTGGTCTGACTGTTACCGAGGGATTGTGGAAGGGTAAGCCGGTTATTGGCGGTTATGTTGGTGGAATACTGTTGCAGGTGATAAATCATCACACCGGTTTTCTGGTTAACTCGCCGGAAGGTATGGCCCAGCGGGTTCGTTATTTACTGGGACATCCGGAGATGATGCTGACGATGGGTGAGAAAGGTCGCGAATTTGTACGCGAGAATTTCCTTTTAACTCGGCATCTAAGAGAGTATCTTACATTGATGACCGGGTTGCGTCGCGGTTTTTCGGATCGATTAATCGCGACCGGATAATAAATTTTGGCGGAGTTTTGACAGAAAAACTGGACAGTTTTTTCAAAGAATTATCACAAACCGATTCCCGTCTGTTACTTTTAGACTATGACGGCACATTGTCACCATTCCACAGTGAAAGAGACAAAGCTTATCCTTATGAAGGCGTCGAGGAACGTCTCGATAAAATAATTTCTCTGAACAAAACGAATGTGGTGATAATTTCCGGCCGGGCGATTGATGATTTAAAACCACTTCTAAGATTAAAAAAATATCCGGAGATGTGGGGTAGTCATGGTCGGGAACGGCTGACAACGGAGGATGAATACTCGATTAAAAAGCCGGATGGATTGTCAGCGAAAGGGTTTGAGAGAGCTGTTAAGTTTATCCGGGATAACAAATTAGATGAGTATATGGAACTAAAGCCGGCCTCGATAGCAATACATTTTCGAGGGGTTGATTCGAAGAAAGTCCTTGAAATTAGTCAAAAAGTGTTGGATAATTGGAGTAGGGTTGGCGCGGAATTTAATCTGGTAATAGATGAATTCGATGGGGGGCTCGAATTGAAAATTCGTGGCGTTAACAAAGGAACCGCGGTTAAAGAGATTTTTGCGGTATATCCTTCTCACACGATCGGTGCATACCTGGGTGATGATTTGACCGATGAAGATGCATTTAAGGCGCTTCCGAAAAGAATTCTGGGAATACTGGCAAAAGAAGTTAATAGAGAAACCGCGGCGCAGATGAGAATTAAACCGCCGAAAGAGCTACTGAGTTTTTTAGACAGGTGGATTGAGATTGACGAGAATCAGTAAAAAAATATCGGAACTTAAACCGATTATTGTTTCGAATAGATTGCCTGTTAAAATGGACCAGGTCGATGGTTCGTGGCAGATTTCGCCCGGGACGGGCGGCCTGGTTACGGCGCTGGCGCCGGTATTGAAAAACAGTAAGGGAGTTTGGGTGGGCTGGCCGGGCGGCCCGATGAATCGTGTTTTGGAACACTTGTTAAAGAAGAATGCATCGAATATCGGATATGATTTACATACGGTTGATTTGACCGAAAATGAGATCAAGGGATTTTATCGCGGTTTTTCCAATGAGGCTATCTGGCCTTTGTTTCATGATCTTCTCGATCACTGTAATTTCGATACTAAAGACTGGGAGACGTATCAAGGGGTGAATTATAAATTCGCCGCCGCGGTTGCCTCGGAGATCAGCGACAACAGTTTTATATGGGTGCAGGATTATCATCTGATAATGGTCGGTCATTTTTTAAATGAGATGGGATTTACCGACCGAACCGCGTTTTTTCTGCATATACCTTTTCCACCTAAGGACATTTTTATCAAATTACCATGGCGACATGAAATTCTTGAGGCGTTACTCTCATATAAATTGGTAGGTTTTCAGACCGAACGTGACCGTCGGAATTTTATCCATTGTGTCAGACATCTGATGTCCTCGGCGCATGTCAGTCATCATAAAAAATACCCGTATATTAGGTACAACAACCATACGACGCGAATTGGTTCTTTTCCTATTAGTATTGATTTTAGGCATTTCAGTGACGATGCCGGAAGCAGTGATGTTGCCGATGCCGCCTGGTTTACGCACGAGCGGTATCCCGACCAAAAAATTATTCTGGGGATCGACCGGCTCGATTACACGAAGGGTATTCCGGATCGATTGCTGGCGTTCGAAAATTGTCTTGAGCGGTATCCCGAATTAAAGGAAAAAATTACATTAGTGCAGGTGGTGGTTCCCAGTCGGACCAATGTGCCCGAATACCAGCAGATGAAAAGCCAGATCGATGAGATGGTCGGGCGTATCTCGAGTCGTTTCACACGTCGCGGATGGGTGCCGATTCATTATATTTATAGTACACTAAGTCGAACCGAACTTTTGGGATATTACCGGGCGGCCGAAATCGCATTAATTACGCCGCTTAAGGATGGTATGAATCTGGTGGCCAAGGAATACTGTGCCTGTTGTGTCGATAATGTCGGGATGTTGATTCTCTCCGAGTTTGCCGGGGCGGCCGATCAATTAAAAAAAGGGGCAATTCTGGTCAATCCGTATAATATTGAAGAAGTCGCCGATGCTATCTATCGTTCGTATTATACCGATGTTGAAGAACAGAAATTGCGGATGAAAATTATGCGCGGCGATATCAGGCGGTATGATGTTTTCAGGTGGGTTGACCAGTTTATATCATATTTCTTCTACCAGACGGACGATTCCGGGACGGATAAAAGTAGTTCCAAGGGTAAAATTCCCTCACCGATCGTTAAATAATACGTTATAAATCCTCTATAAAAATCTTTATGAAAGGGCTTGAGAAAAACCGGTGGAATTATTATACTTCTGTGCTTTGACGATTTTTATAACTTGACCCGATTGGAGGTGAACGATATGACAATATCTGCCAAAGAAAAAGAGATAATTGGATTTTCCAATTTGACAGACAGAGAAGTTTTAGATATCGACGCTATTTATGGAGCCCAGCATTACCAACGATTAGAAACAATTGTTCGTCGTATGCAGGGGGCCTGGATTTATACCCGCGACAATCGTAAGATAATCGATTGCCTGGCCGCATATAGTTCGGCCAATGCCGGACACCATCATCCGAAAATAGTTCAGGCACTGGTTGATGCGATGCAGAAAGGATATGGTTCGGTTATATCCAATGTCGTTTATTCCGATATGCGCGCCAAATTCTTGAAACGGGTGTGTGAATTCGTTCCGCAAATGGGGCTTCGTTTCGGGGATAATGGTAATAAGGCATTGTGTAAAAATGGTGGTGTCGAATCGGTTGAGACAGCCATCAAACTGGCACGATATTATGGATTTAAAGAGAAAGGTATTCCGGACGGCAAACAGGAAATTATCGTTTATGGTAATAATTTCCATGGTCGTATGATTACGGTTGTATCGTTCTCGTCCAGCCACAAATATAAAGAAGGATTCGGACCGCTGACACCCGGTTTCAAAGAAGCACCTTATGGTGACCTTGAAGCGACCGAGGCGCTTATTAACGAAAACACCTGTGGTATTCTGGTCGAGCCGATGCAGGGTGAGGGTGGTATGTATATACCTCCTGATAATTTCCTGAAAGGTCTTCGAGAGCTGGCTGATAAGCATAACCTGCTTTTGTTGTTCGATGAGATCCAGGTCGGTATGGGACGTACCGGAAGGAATTTCTGTTTTGAGCATTATGGTGTTACGCCGGATGCCGTTATTATGGGTAAGGCTATCGGAGGCGGTTTGGTGCCGTTGTCGCTGATGGTAACCAATTCGAAATTGATGGATATGGCATTTACGCCGGGTAAGGATGGTTCCACGTTCGGTGGTTATCCGCTGGCCTGTGTTGCCGGGGTAGCGGCGCTGGATGTAATGGAATCGGAGAAGCTGGTGCAGAAAAGTGAAGCGACCGGTAATATGTTGAAAGCGAAGATTGAAGATATCGCATCGCGTTCAAGTCATGTTAAAGAGGTGCGCGGACGTGGTTTGTTTATCGGTATCGAGGTTAAAAGCGGTGATGCGATGGTATACTGCCGGAAACTGCTCGATATGGATATGCTGGCTAATGACAGCCATGGGCATACGATTCGTATATCGCCGCCACTGATTATCAATGAGGATGAAGTTAATTATATTACCGAACGGCTGGAGAAGGTTCTGGTCGATTAAGCAAGAGTGTATATGGTTTATAAACGCACCGCCTGAGGCGGTGCGTTTTATATTTTATAGTATGACAATCTGGGCGCCTGCCGACGAAATCGAAGTGAGTTTTTTACTGCATATTATCTTTTTAGAATATGCTGCCGCTGTCAATCCCGAAAAGCATAAATATCACGGCAAAGATTACCAGTAATCCGAATGCCAGGGATGAAACGGCAATTATTCCCCAGGTTTTTCCGGAGATACCCAAAAAACCGGTTTGCTCTTCCATAATACCTTCCTTTTTAAATTCTCTACATCAGATTAGACGGCGGAACGCGGGTAAGGTTGCAGATATAATAATCCAGCCTTGACATTCGGTATATTCTGGATTTATTTGATATATTATTCACGTTTGTAATGGAGTATTGATATGGCAAATATAGTTGAAGAATTATGGCCGGAGTTAAGCTGGATCAGCGATGAGGGGCTTCGTAAACAAAGCAAAGAAACCTGGGCGCTGGCGCTTAAACTGAGTAAACTTACGGCTGATGATTTGAAGGAAATCCCGTTTACCCTGAAGGCTAAAGACTGCACAGTGTCATTTATGGCGCACAAGCGGGCGGTGGTGCATATGTCGCGCGAATGCGCCAAAATTATGTCGGAATTTTTCGGGGATAATCTTCCGATCGATATGGATACGGTCATTGCCGGGGCGATACTGGCTGATGTCGGGAAACTTCTCGAGTATGATAAAGTCGATGGCAAGTCGGTGGTGAGTCAGTACGGTCGGCATGTCCGGCATCCGTTTTCGGGAGTCGGCCTGGCGATGCAGTGCGGTGTTCCCGATCGGGTGCTGCATATAATAGCGGCGCATGCCGGTGAGGGTGATATGGTGAAAAGGACGGTCGAAGCATATATTGTGCATCACACCGACTTTATGAGCTTTTTACCGTTTATGAATAAATGAAATTTGGAAAGGTAACAGGGTACTTCCATGGGTAAGAAAAAACGGAAAAGCACTACGAAAGATGAAAACAAGAATACGGAAGCGAGTATAGAACCAACGACGGATGAGGAGGCACCGAAGAAGTCGATCTGGAAAGTTCTTTCGACGGTCTTATTCGTAATTTGTATTATCCTGGTTATTTATGCGTATGATTTGCGTTATGAATATAAAAACTGTGATGAAAATCTGGGTATGTGTTTTGTTGAGCTTGAAAATGCCGAGGCGGAAGTTGGTGATTTGAATGTAAGGTTAGAAAGGATGGAGCGGGAAGCGAATGCGCATGGTTTGGGGGATATTACCAAAAATCCGCTTCCGGATAAATATATTGAAGAATTTAAAAAAAAAGGGCTTTTGAATCCGGTTAATAATCTTCTAAATGACCTGTATCATCGACCAGAAATAATCCCGTATGACGCGCCGGGTAATTTTACTTTTCGGTTTAGCGACCGCAGGCTGGTATATCTGTTAAGTCCCAATCGTGCTTTTGCAAATTTTGCGTCGCGGGATATTAAAGGGTGGTTGTATCTTAGTTACAAAGTGAATGGTAAAGATGATATCCAATGGAAAGTAATCGAATCTTACTGCCCTGATCTGGATAAGTAAAAATTAACGCTTGTTGCCGAACATCATATATCATAATAATTTTCTTTTGATTTATTCTCGTGGTCAGTCTTTACTTTTTATATTTCTTTCGGATATTCACCTCAAAAAGAGTTTCTAAATTATTGAGGTCTGAGTTTTATGGCGTATGAATATATAAAGGGAAATTTACAGGCTATAAAAAAGAGAATGGCTCTGGCCGCGGAAAAATCGGGGCGGACGGCTGATGATATTACGCTGGTGGCGGTGTCCAAGACGCATCCGGTCGAAGCTGTCAAAGCGGCGATTGAATTTGGTGCAACCGATATCGGTGAATCTCGTATTCAAGAAGCGGAGCCGAAGATAATTTCGCTGGGCGGAATAGCGCGCTGGCATATGATCGGGCATCTTCAGAGTAACAAGGCGAAAAAGGCGGTGGCGCTGTTTGATTTAATTCATTCGGTCGATTCGTTAAAACTGGCCGAGGAGATAAATCGTCGGGCCGGGGAGGCGGAGAAAAAGATGGATTGTCTGGTGGAGGTGAATTCGTCGGGTGAGGAGTCGAAATTCGGTGTTCCGCCCGGGGAAGTAATTGATTTGCTGAAAAAAGTTAAAAATCCGGCGAATGTAAATATCGCCGGTTTGATGACAATCGGGCCATTTGTAGATGATGATAAAATGATTAGGGCCGCATTTAAATTGACTCGGGAGCTGTTTTTGGATGGTCGGGAGATAATGGGCGAGTCATTTTCGACACTTTCGATGGGGATGTCGGATGATTTTGGGGTGGCGATCGAGGAGGGTTCGACGATGGTTCGGGTCGGGACGGCAATTTTTGGACAGCGGGGGGTGTAAGTGGCAAAAGATGCCAGAAAACAGGCCAAATATTTTGGAAATATGCCGATAAATATATAAATATAATTGGCAATCAAAAATAAGAGGGTATGTTATGGAAATGTCTCCCAACGAAATTAGGAATCAGCAGTTTTCCTCGTCATTCAGGGGCTATAATACGGCTGAAGTTGACGCGTTTAAAGAAAGTATCGCGGTCGCTCTGGAAGAAGCGCGGGCTGAAATCCAGAAGCTGACCCAGCAATATGAGACGCTGTCAGCTAAGTATAACGAGTTGAAGGGCTTGGAAGACACGATTAAGACGGCGGTGCTTCAAGCTCAGAAAAACGCCGACCAGATTATCGCCAATGCTCGCAAGGAATCGGAACTGATTATCGACGAGACAAAAAGGCAGCGAGATAGGGCTGTTGATGAAAAATATCGGATTTTATCCGATTTGGAAGGTAAAATTCAAAAGCTTGAGTTTACAAAAAAGAGCTTTTATACTAAATTGCATTCGGAAGTTGAAGCACATTTGAAACTGGTCGATTCCGCCTATAAGTCGGAGACAAAGAGCGAGCCGGTCGAGGGTACTTTTAAACAGGAGACGAATCCGCACTCGATGGGGCCGTCGGAGACGACTGAATACCAGGAGCCGGAGGGCGAGTTCGAACCGGAGCCGGAGCCGATACCGGAGCAGACACCGAAACCGGAGATGGTCCCGGAACCGACACCGGAACCGGAGCGGCGGAGCGAGGATATCCGGGATGAAACCAAACCGGAGAACCAACAGGAGAATAAGAATCCTGAGCCGACTCCTCCACCGGAAAAACCGACTCCGACCCCGCCATCACGTCCGACATTGGATATGCCGGATGACGAAATCGACCGTGTAGTTGATCATTTTGCTGAGATATCTCAGGAAGAGGAGAAAGTCACGGATGGACAACCTCAAGGAAAAGATTTCTGAAGCGGCTGAATATATTCGGTCACAAGTTAATTTAGTTCCTAAAATAGGTATAATCCTCGGCACCGGCCTTGGGTCGCTTGCCGAGGGTATAGAATTAACCGCCAAAGTCGATTATGGCGGTATTCCGCATTTCCCGGTATCGACCGTCGAGTCGCATGCCGGTCGTTTATTAATCGGACATCTGAAAGGTAAACCGGTTGTCGCCATGCAGGGGCGCTTTCATTTTTATGAAGGTTACACCATGCAACAGGTGACATTCCCGGTGCGGGTGATGAAAGAGCTGGGGATCGAAGCTTTAGTTGTTTCAAACGCCTGCGGTGGTTTGAATCCCCAATTTAATCGCGGTGATATTATGATTATTACCGATCATATTAATCTTCAGGGCAACAATCCATTGATAGGTCCCAATGACGATACGATTGGTGACCGTTTTCCGGATATGTACAACTGTTACGACAAAGGGCTGGTGAAAATGGCCGAGGAAGTGGCGCTGGAGCAGAAACTTCCGGTCAGAAAAGGTGTGTATGTATCTGTCACCGGTCCGAATCTGGAAACGGCGGCGGAATATCGGTTTTTGCGAATTCTCGGGGCCGATGTGGTCGGGATGTCAACGGTTCCGGAAGTTATTGCGGCGAGGCATCAAAAAACCAAAGTTATGGCGTTTTCGATTATAACCGATATGGGTTTACCGGATGCTTTGGGTCCGTGTACTTTGGATGAGATTATCGCGACGGCCAATACGGCCGAACCGAAACTTCGCGAGCTTATTGCCGGTTGTGTCGAGCGATTGTAGTGTCAATATATTATTTGAGTTTATAAACAGTGTGGATTCTCAAACGATCCGTACTGTTTTTTATTGACATCGTTTGATTGTCCTCGGTATTATCGAATTAATTTGGAAAAGAAATAATATTGTTGAGAATTGTTTCGTCAGTCAACAGTAATATAATTGTAGGTAATAAAAGGAGAAGGCCGTGAGAAATTTATTGGTGATTTTGTCGATTGCGATGATGCTTTTGTTGGTTGTTGGGTGCAGCGGTTCGCGTCAGGTGACTCGTATGGAAGCCGAAACGGTGACCGATTTAAGCGGCAACTGGAACGATACCGATGCTCGTCTGGTGGCGGAAGAGATGATCCGCGATTGTATGTCGCGCGCCTGGATTACCGATTTTACCGCCCAAAACGGACGTAAACCGGTGGTGACAGTTGGAACGATTCGTAATAACAGCAGTGAGCATATCGATACCGAAACCTTTACAACCGATTTCGAGCGCGAGTTGATTAATTCGGGGCAGATAAAATTCGTTGCCTCACCGCACCAGCGCGATGAGATTCGTAATGAACGTCAGGAGCAGCAGCAGTTCGCTTCCGATGAGACGGCTAAACGTCTGGCGCAGGAGACCGGAGCTGATTTTATGATGAAAGGTGGGATAAAGTCGATTAATGATCAGATTGAAGGGAAGCAGACAAAATTTTACCAGGTTGACCTGGAGCTGATTAATATCGAAAGTAACGAAAAAGTCTGGATTGGAAGCAAGGAAATCAAGAAGGGCATATCGCAGGGCAAAACAAAGTGGTAATTCGTCAGGGTTGATGTTTGCTCCCAAATTCAAATTAATTTTTGTCCTAATACTGCTGGTTGTTTTGACGACCGGTTGTTCGTCGGTAAGGACCAGACATGATTTTTACAGGCCGATAATTGCCGATCTGAAAAATCATGATTTCCCCTCCGCCGTTACCAAAATAGAAACGGCGCGAAGTTCTTATTCCAAAAAAGACCGCCTGTTGTATTATTTTGATGCGGGTCTGGCTTATCATTATGCAGGATTGTATGACAGTAGCAATCTTCGGTTATCCGATGCCGAACGAGCGGCCGAAGAGTTGTATACAAAAAGTATCTCGCGGGCGGTGGCCTCGATGTTTCTCAATGACAATACGCTGGAATACAGCGGCGAAGATTATGAGGTGCTTTACAGTAATATATTTATGGCGCTGAATTATATATCGCTTAATGATTTTGAAGATGCTTTTGTCGAAATTCGTCGCGCCAACGAAAAATTAATTCTTCTCGAACAGAAGTACGCCGAAGCGGCCAAGGAATTTAACAACGATACCAGCAAGGCGGTGAAGGAGGGGCATATTCGCTATGAACCGAACTCAGCCCGGTTCAATAATGATGCACTCGCGCGATATTTAAGTATGCACATGTATGCGGCCGATGGTAAGTACGATGATGCCCGAATCGATTATTATAAACTGGAGGAGGCTTTTGCGACACAATCTCATATTTATGATTTTGCACTACCTAAAGTCCGGTACGATTCCAAAACCGGAGCGGTTTTAAGTATCGTTGCGATGGCCGGACTGGCGCCGTACAAGAAAGAAGTATCGCTGCGCCTTCGCACCGACAAGCAGCTTAATCTGGTGCAAATCATGTACGAGGGGACCAATCAGGAGTATCCGGAGTACGGGCATTTTGCAATGCCGGTCGAGAAGGATTTTTATTTTAAGTTTTCACTTCCGGTTATGAAAGAACAGCCGTCATGTATCGGGCGGATTGAAGTCGAGGCGAATGGTGTGCTTATCGGGGAATTGTCGTTAATCGAGGATATCTCTAATGTCGCGATGGAGACTTTTGAGGCAAAGAAAACATTGATTTATTTTAAGTCGATTATCAGGGCGCTGGCCAAAGGTTTAGCGGCGCATGATACCAAAGAGGATGTGAAGGGAGAAGGTCTCGGCAGTTGGTTGACCAAAGCGATTGTTGATGCGGTCGTTGAGGCGACCGAGGCGGCCGATTTACGATGTACGCATTTTCTGCCGGGACGGATTTATGTCGGTGATTTTGAGGTTGATCCGGGTGAGTATGATGTGACGGTCAAGTTTATCAGTACCGATGGTCTCGTGGTGAATTCGAAACATATTATGGGATATAAAGTGTTCGAGGGGGACTTTAATCTGATAGAAGTGTATTCGTTAAATTAGGAGGCAGGCGATGCAATATAAGCTGAAAATTATTTTGATATTGATGATGCTGATTTTTATCGGTTGTTCATCGGGGCAGAATTTGAAATCGAAACCGTCGGAAAGGCCGATCTGGGTGGATGATCCGGGCCGGATGTATCCGTTCGAGTTATACATCTCGGCAGTCGGGACCGGCGATACACCGGGCGCGGCGCGCAATAATGCCATAACTGGCGTGGCGCAGGTTTTTAAACTGGATATTAAGGCGCAGGAAGATATAATAGAAAATTATTTCGAGACCGGAAGTGATAAAGATTTAAATCTGAAACGGTCAAGTAATGTGACCAAACAGATAAATGTGACGACCGATCAGAATCTGAAGAATGTCGTCATTGATAAGACCTGGTTTTCAACGTCCGATGCGCGTCATTATGCGCTGGCCTATATTGATCGGGATGAGTCGAGTGAGATATATCTGAAAGATATCAAGAAAGCCGATGAAGAGGTCGCAACCTATTTTAATAAACTTCAATGGGATAAAAGCGGGGTATCCAGGATGACGCGGTTGGCGTATCTTAATGAAGCGATGAATCGAGCCGCCTCGCGGGATATACTGATACAACAGTTATCAACTTTATCTCAGGGGGAAGTGTCGTACACGCCGACTATTCCGCCGACCGAGTTGATTGCGGCGCGTAATGAAGCACGCAGAGAGATCAGGGTGGCGCTTCGGCTTGAAAAATCGGAGTGGTCGGAATTCGACAACGCGGTTCGTGATGTGCTTCAAAGTTTCGGGTTCAGTATTGTCCCGGACAATCCGGAGTATGTCGTAAATGGTGGATTGTCGATGAGTAAACTGGAGCGGGAAGGATTTTTTATTCGCTGGCAGATAGATTTGCATATGAGCGAAGCGGCAAACGGAGCCGAGTTTTTAACGTATAGCGACGAAGGTCGCGAGGGGCATCAGTCGTACTCCGAAGCGGAACGTCGCGCGGCGCGGACGGCGAAGAGTAAGGTTAACGGTGAGTTTTATAAAAAGATAAATGATTACCTGTCGTCGATGATAGCGGCGGATTGAGAAATCAGTAGTCGTTGTGTGGCAGGTCACGCACCCGATAAATCGGCCGGAATTGGATTATGCTTTGCGTTTTTTACCTTGTTATAGATATATCTATTTTTCGGGTGTCGATTCTTCGGTTTCACGACTATCAAGGGCAAAGCTGACCTTGTATGTAATCCAAACTGCGACCGGATGACTATCCTGAATAGCCGGCATGAATTTACATTTATAGGCCGCATCAAGCGCCGCCTTTTCAAAACCGTAATCAGTATTTGTCGTTTTGGCTATCTTTGCCTTAACAACATCGCCATTTTTGTTAACTAGGCTTTGTACATAAACATCGGCTTCAATACCTGCTTTTATCGCCGCTTCAGGATATACGGGAGCCTGTTCATAAAGCATCTCCGGCATCTTTTCGACCGGTATGAATTCGTCGGGTTTGGGCAGGTATTCTTTCTCGGTGGAAGGTTTCTTAACCCTGGGTGTTTCGGCAATTACGCTAATTGCCATAAAAGCTGTCATTAGAACGATTAACAAAATTACGGGGCAGGTTTTTTTTAACATAATTTCCTCCATCTTTGTTTGTCTAATCAATGACGGATTGAAAAGCGAATTATCAAATTTAATATAGCAAATATAACAGTTTCCCGAAAGAAGGAAATTTCGTATCTTGTGGGGCGATGTTAGAAATAACTAAAGAATTCCGCAATGTTTTAAAATCGGCCGGATCGGTGGCGGTTTTGACCGGGGCCGGGATTTCGGCTGAGTCGGGAGTGCCGACTTTTCGGGGTGAGGAAGGTTTATGGAAGAAATTCCGGGCTGAAGAGCTGGCTTCGGTCGATGGTTTTATGAGTAATCCTGAACTGGTGTGGGAATGGTATATGTTTCGGCGGAATATAATTAATTCGGTATCGCCCAACCCGGGCCATTATGCATTGGCGGAGATGGAGAAATTATTCGATAATTTCACGCTGATTACTCAGAATGTTGATGGCTTGCATAAATTGTCAGGATCGGAGAATATTTTTGAGTTACATGGCAATATTTTAAAAAATAAATGTTTCGAGTGCGGGAAACCTTATACCGAAGAGATTGATCCCGAATCGGGGGAACATCCGAATTGTGAATGTGGCGGCAAGGTCAGGCCGGATGTGGTCTGGTTCGGCGAGATGCTTCCGGAAGCGGCTATAAATGGTGCCTTCGAGGCGGCCTCGCGGGCCGAGTTGTTTTTCTCGGTGGGGACATCGGCACTGGTCCAGCCAGCCGCTTCAATGCCAATAATAGCCAAACAAGGTGGGGCGTATCTGGTTGAGGTTAATCTGGAACCGACACCACTAACCGATGTCGCCGATTGTTCGTTTTTGGGCAAGTCAGGCGAGATTTTGCCGCAGATAGTTGAGATATTAAAAAGTGAAAAAGTCGGCTGAAGAAATAATCGATATCGGCGAGAGTTTGTTCGAATCGCTTTCGGAATGCCGGTTGTGCCCGATGGATTGCGGGGTGGACAGGTTAAGTGATGAATTGGGTAATTGTAACAGCGCGGCCGAATTAAAAGTGGCCAGTTATAATCTGCATTTTGGCGAAGAGCCGCCGTTATCGGGCGGTGGTGGCTCGGGGACAATATTTTTGTCGAACTGCTCGATGTTTTGTAAATACTGTCAGAATTATCCGATATCGCAATTAGGTAACGGAAGCGTAATAACGACCGATCGGTTAAAAGATATGATGCTGGAACTTCAAAAAAGGGGCGCCGATAATATCAATTTTGTAACTCCCGATCATATGATTCCGTTTATTTTAATCGGATTGGGTAAGGCCAAAAAGGAGGGTATGAATCTTCCTATTGTTTATAATTGCTCCGGGTATCAAAAGTTTGAAATATTGCGCTGTCTCGATGGTATAATTAATATATACTTGGTTGATATGCGTTATAATGACAACAAACTGGCTGAAAATTATTCCGGCTGCAAAAACTATAAGAAAGTAAGCCGCATGGCGGTGAAAGAGATGTTTCATCAGGTGGGGAATCTTGAAGTCGATGAAAACAAGATGGCAATTTCAGGGGTAGTTGTCAGGCATCTGGTGCTTCCGAATAATATCTCCGGCTCGGAGGGAATATTTAAATTTTTGGCGAAGGAAGTTTCGGAAGATATTTATGTGTCATTGATGAGTCAGTATTTTCCGGCACATCTGGCGGTTGAGGATAAGAATATCAATCGGCCGATTACGGCGGCGGAGTTCGGTCGGGCGGTGGATGTGTTTTATGACGCCGGTTTGAAAAATGGATTTATTCAAAATGTGGAATGTGAATCGGTTTAGTGCAATTTTATCGTTGGCGTTGCTGATGCTCTTTATGTCGGGCTGTGTTTATTTTAACACCTTCTATTATGCCCGGAAAGCATTCAATGATGCCGAATCGAGGAGGAAAGAAGCCGGACGTCAGGCCGGGGGGCGAGTCGGTGCGGCCGGATATAAGAAGGCGATAGAAAAAACCGATAAGGTTCTCGAAAAATGGCCGAATTCCAAATGGTATGATGACGCCCTGTATATAAACGGTGTCTCGCACTACTACTCGCAGAACTATGGCAAAGCCGAGAAGCGGCTTCGCGAACTGATTGTTAATTATCCCGATTCGAAATATTTAAAAGATGCCCGATTGTATCTTGCGAAAGCGAGACTCCAACTCGGCGAGGAAGCAACGGCGATGACTTTGTTCGAGGAATTGTTCTCGGAAAGTCGGGATAAAGAGGTTCGGGTCGAAGCGGCCCTTGCGCTGGGTGAGTACTATTTCGAAAATAAGGAATATATACAAGCGGAAACCTATTTTAGCGCACTCATTGACTCACTCGGCGATGATGAAGATAAGGCTATCGGGAAAATGTATATCGCCGACAGCTATTTTACTCGATTCCGATACAAACAAGCCTTAAAAAATTATACAGAACTTAAGGATTATGAGCTGACCACACCGGATAGATACAAAGCCAAGTACCGGGCCGGTGAGTGCAATTATTTTATGAACAATATTGAAGATGGATTAGATTTATTTTATGAACTGGCCGACGATGAAACTTATTTCGATTCGCTGGGGGCGATTAAATTAAAGATTGCGCAGGGATATGAATGGGAAGAAGAATTACCGCTGGCTATAGAAACGTATGAAGAAGTCATTATAGAAAATGAGAGAAAACCTGCCGAGGCAATTGCGAATTATAATCTGGGATTAATTTATCAGTACGATTATGAAGATTATAAAAAGGCCAAGGAGTATTACGATGCCGCTAAAACGGCAGGGACAAGATCCCCAATATATCAGGATGCATTAGAGAGATCATCGAATATCGGCAAACTGGAATCGTACCTCAATCGCGCCGAATTGGATACTTCGGCAACTATTGATGATATCGACCAGGCAGCCGAAACGCAGTATCTTCTGGCCGAATTGTATTTAACTCAACTGGGAAAACCGGATTCGGCCCTGCAGGAGTTCCAGTATTTGGCGGATAATTTTGAAGATTCGTATCTGGCGCCCAAGGCGCTGATTGCTACCGGAGTACTGAGACGTGATTATTATGATGATACACTTGGCTATGATTCGGTTCTCAGGACGGTGCTAAAAGATTATCCGAGGTCGGATTATATTCCGGAGGCGATTGACCTTCTGGGATTGTCGGGTACTGTGGCCGACAGCGGGTATGCATCGCGATATTATAAGAAAGGTGAAAGTTTTATTTTTGATAATCCGGATCTCGATTCGGCTCGGTACTATTTCGGGATGATTGTTGATAGTTTCCCTCGGTCGGAACTTAATACCAAGGCCCGTTTCGCGTTATTGTGGGTGACCGAGAATTACGACAGTCCGGGGGATTCGTCGTTGTATTACGAGTATGCGTTCTTTGCCGATTCGTTTCCGAATACGGAGTATGGGCGCGAGGCGGAGAGTAAACTGACGGTTAAACCAAAACCGGTGTATGATGATATCCCGGTGGGAGGTGACACTACGGGAGCCGGGGAAGTTCCCACCGGGGACAGCGCGTCAGCAGAAGATATACCTATGTCGCCGGAAGAAAGATGTCAGACCGATCCGGATGGTAACCGAATCGAACTGGTCGGACATCCGCCGAAGCGATACGATCAGGAGTTTATTTATCCGACGGCGGCATACAGTGTCGGTTTTTATGGAGAGTTATGTTTTCAGATAAAAATAGATGCATTTGGCGATGTATCGGATATACGACTGGTGACGCCGACGGGATCGGAGGCATTAGATGAGGCGGCGACCGACGTAATTTTGTCATGCCATTTCGATACCTATTGGATTCCGCCGCAGCTGAGGGATTCCTGGTTTGCCTTTAAATATAAAATTGAATTGCCGGCAAGTCTGCGATGAAAACAATCGTAGCTGAAAATTGCATCATCATCAAAAAGGTCCCGATGGGGGGCGATATCTGCTATTTTGAACTGGGACCGTTTTCCAAAGTCAAATCGATAAAACCGGGACAGTTCGTGCATGTTCAAATTCCCTGCTGCAATGTTTTTTTCAGGCGGGCCTTTTCGGTTTATGATGTTGATACCGAAGCGGGGACGTTGGGGATATTGTTTAAGATGTTCGGCCGCGGGACAGAGGCGATGGCCGAGAAAAAGAAGGGTGATCGGTTGAATATTCTCGGACCGCTGGGTAACGGATTTAGAATACCGTCGAAAAAGGAATCGATAATTCTGGCGGCGGGCGGGATCGGGATGCCGCCGCTTTATATGCTGACAAAAACGCTGATAAACAAAGGTTATTCCAAAGAGAAAATATTTTTCTTCTATGGTGCGATGTCTAAGTCTGATTTGGCCGATACAAAAAGAATTAAAAAACTGGGTGTTAAGGTGTACTTGTCAACTGATGACGGTTCGGCGGGTTTTGGCGGATTTGTAACCGATGCGATTAAAAAAGAACTTCCCAATATAAACGGTAGGAGACGATTGTACGCCTGCGGGCCGGAGGGTATGCTTAAAGCGGCCAACGAATTTGCACTGGATTTACAGATACCGGGGCAACTGTCGCTGGAAGCGCCTATGCCGTGCGGAATCGGTATTTGTCTGGGATGTATTAAACCGCTGGTAAAGGGTGGAAATACTCGGGTCTGTCGTGAAGGACCGGTTTATGATATCGGGGAGGTAGTTCTATGAAACCGGATTTGGCTATAGATATCGCCGGGGTGCATTTTAATAATCCGATATTGACCGCTTCCGGGACATGTGGGTACGGTGAGGAGCTGGCCGATGTTTTTAATATTAATTCGCTGGGTGGGATCGTTACCAAGTCGATAACGGTTAAACCGCGTGATGGGCATCCCTCGCCGCGAACGGCCGAAGTGAACTGCGGGATGCTTAATGCCATCGGGTTGGCCAATGTTGGTGTTGATAAGTTTATTGAAGAGAAATTAAAATTTCTCGAGTCGTTCGATACGAAAGTGGTGGTGAATGTAGCCGGGGCAAGGGGACAGGAGTATGTCGATATCTGTTATCATTTGGCCGATTGTCCACGCGCTGATATGGTCGAGTTGAATTTCTCGTGCCCCAATGTCGAATCGGGGATGGAGATTGCTCGCAGCGCATCTCTGGCCGAAAAAACGGTTGGTGAAATAAAGAAAGTGTTCCCGCGTCCGGTGATGGCCAAATTGTCGCCCAATGTTTCGAATATTGCGGAAATAGCCCGCGCCTGTGAAAACGGCGGCGCCGATTGTTTATCTATGATAAACACGCTGGTCGGGATGGCGATCGATATCGAAACATACCGACCGCGTTTAACCAACAATTGTGGTGGTCTTTCCGGCCCGGCGATAAAACCGGTGGCGCTGGCGTTGATTCATCAGGTGTATAATGCGGTTAAGATTCCGATTATCGGAATCGGCGGGATAATGGACTATCGTGATGTTGTCGAGTTTTTCCTGTGCGGAGCCTCGGCGGTACAGGTTGGAACGGCGCTGTTTATTCAGCCCGATACGCCGGTAAAAATTATAAAGGGGCTTGAAGAATATCTTTCAAAACATAATATTAGCAGTATAAAAGAATTGATCGGTAAGGTGAGGATATATTAATGAGTGCAGCCAGCAAATTAAAAGAAATCCAGGAGCAGAAAAAAACGATGATTTGTGTCGGGCTGGATTTGGATCGCAAAAAGATTCCGTCCGAATATGCGTCGAATATTAAAGGGATGTATGATTTTGCGGTACAGATTATAGAAGCGACTTCCGATGTCGTAGCGGCCTATAAGCCAAATCTTGCTTTTTATGAGGAACTTGGAGCGGACGGATTATCGCTTTTAAGAAAAATAATTGAAAAGGTTCCTGATGATACAGTTGTGATTGCCGATGCCAAACGGGGCGATATCGGCAATACCGCCTCCCATTATGCTTCGGCCATATTCGATTATTTGATGGCGGACTGGGTGACATTAAATCCATACATGGGTTATGATTCGATGCGTCCGTTTTTGGAGTATGATAACAAAGGGGCGTTTATTCTTTGTTTAACGTCGAATTCGGGAAGCCGCGATTTTCAGTTTTTGCATGTGCTCAATAAACCGGTGTATATGTACGTGGCCGAGAAAGTTAATTACTGGAACAAGGAGGGCAATTTCGGATTGGTGGTCGGCGCGACGCATCCGGAACAGCTACAGGAAATAAGAGAAGCGGCCGGTGAAGTTCCAATATTGATTCCGGGAGTTGGGGCGCAGGGTGGTAATCTGGAGCAGGCCGCGAAGATGGGGACGGCTGATTTTAAAAAGACGGCGCTGATCAATGTTTCGCGCTCGGTGTTGTATGCTTCAGCGGGGGAAGATTTTGCGGCTGCGGCGCGTAAGGAAGTAGAAAGATTAAATTCTATTATTAACAATCTTCAGGTGGGAGAAAAATCGGAGACAACCGAACAACCTCAACAATCTCAGCAGCCCCAGCAGCCCCAGCAGCCTCAACAGCCCGAACAACCATCGCAGGAATAAGGAAATATATTGATGAAGAAGTTTTTATTGATAGCAGTTGTAATGTTAATCGCTTCGCCGGTTTATGCCGTTGTAGGTATCGCGGTTGGGGCGCGGGGAGGTATTGCCACCAACGTTAATCTGGCCGGTGTTGAGAGTATAAACGGGCTGGATTTCGACCGGATGAGTACAATCGGTTTGCAGTTTAGATTTGGTGCCCTGCAAAAAGTCGATTTGATTTTTACGGCCGATTACTACTGGAAATCACAGGATTTCACGATCCCCGGGATGTCCGAATCGGTTGAGTTTTCTTTTCATGACCTAGCTTTGACAGCTTCGGCGGTATATCCGATATACAGGTCACAATTGCTGACACCATACGCCGGATTCGGGGTGTCATCCCACGCCCTGGCATTCAGCGGGAAAGGTAATTGGGGGACGGCGGTGGTTCCGGCCGACGATACTCGGATGGGGTATCAGTTGATCGGCGGGGCTTATGTCAATCTGCCGTTTTTACCGGTTCTGTTAACCGGTGAGGGGCGGGTTAACTGGATTCGAACCGAAGAAGAGAAGTCGCATTTTCTCAGTTTTATAATTAGCGCCAATATCGGTATGTTGTAAAATCGAAAGATAGATTTTTATCAATACCGGCTTCGGCCGGTATTTTTTTTGTTCAATTTTTGCACAGTGGGGTTTTGTAGTGATTTTGTCAAGAGATGGTCGGTATCGTCGATATATATATAAAAACCGAAAATACGGGAGGATCTGTATGAAGAAAATACTGTTAACCTCGATTTTGGTTTTGATGGCCATGCCGGCTTTTGCCCTGACCGGCGTCTCCTTCGGTTTGCGAGGTGGCCTGGTAACCAATTTCGACCAACCAGGTTTTGCAACACCCGGATACGAGACGGATCAAATGCCAATCGGCGGTTTGCATGTACGTGTATCGACCCTGCCGATGTTTGATCTGATTGTAACCGGTGAGTATGCCTGGAAGAAAAATTCCTATGACTGGTCCGGCCAGGATTTGGAGATCACGCATCGTGATTTGCTATTTTCGGCTTCGGTTGTCTATCCGATGAAGCTGAAACCGTTTTCTCCTTACGCCGGGGCCGGGATGGCGACCCATTCGCTTGGTTACGATTATGTTGAACCGGCGGGATGGTCCCTGAGTACCTACGGAGTTGAGGTGCCGGGAAATACGACCAAAATGGGTTATCATCTGATTGGAGGCGTTGACTTGAAGGTTCCGACTTTCCCACTGTCGTTCAGTGCCGAATTTCGTATGAACTGGATCAACACCGAGGACGAAGCGACCAAGTATAATAGCTTCGTGGCGGGACTGAATTTCAGTCTACCGTAAAAAATTGACAAGATTTGACCAAACCAATATACCCCCGCGCCAACGGGGGTATTTTTTTATATGTGATTGATTTTCCCGCCGGTAGATTCTATACTATAAAAGATGAATCTATCTTGAGGAGGTGTTATGGCGCGCTCGTATAGTAAATCCAGAATCGGGACTTTTAATACCTGTCCCCGTCAATACAAGTTTGAATATATCGAGAAAGCATCGGTTGAGAAGCCGCTGGGGGTCGAAATGTTTTTGGGTAATGCGGTGCATCGGGTGTTGGAGAAGCTTTATACATTAAAAAGAAACGGACGGGTGCAGACTCTGGATGAGGTGCTAAAGTTCTATCATGAATGCTGGGAAGGACCGGATATCGACAAAATTAAAGTAACTCGTGACGGTTTAGGAGTGGATGATTATATCAAAGTCGGCGCCGAGGCGCTTCGGAAGTATTACGAAACGATGCATCCGTTCGATGACGGCGAGGTTATCGCGCTGGAGAAAAGTATTAACTTTCCGCTTGATCCGGGGGGGAAGTTTAATATCAGCGGGAGAATCGATAGAATCTCGAAAGATAAAGATGGCCTGGTGGAGATAATCGATTACAAGACCAAAACATCGCTGCCGTCGCAGCAGGCTTTTGATAATGACGACCAGATGGGATTGTATCAACTGGGAGTGCTGTATTCGTGGCCGGAGTTTAAAAATATTCGATTGAAGCAGTATTTCCTTCGGCAGGGGGTAACGATGGCGACGACGATGGATACCGATCGGTTGGAGGAGATCAAGTACCGGACCTATCAAAATATTCTTGAAATCGAGAAGGCGCAGGCGGATGATGATTTTCCGCCGAAGGAAGGGCCTATTTGTGACTGGTGTGTCTATCACAAATTGTGTCCGGCAAAGCGACACCGGCTGGCTTTGGATGGAGAGATTGCAATGGAATTCGATGCCAAAATGGGTAAGGATTTGGCCGGTAAATATCTTAAACTGAATAGTCAGAAGAAAATTCTGGAATCGGAGTTGAAGGCGCTGAAGCAGGATATTGTGAGATACTGCGAGGAGATTGATGTTACCAATATTATGGCTGATACCGGGAGTGTGACGTTATATGTTAAGGAGAGCGAAGCCTTTCCAAGCAAGAGCGCTGACGAAGATGCTTATTTGACTTTATCGCAGTTGGCGCGGGAGGCCGGTTTGGAAGAGAGTTTCAAGCTGGATGAGCGGGCTTTATATAACGAGTTCTACGCCAAGGAAAAACTTTCGGAGGATATGAAGGAGAAAGCGAAAAAGTATCTGGTCAAGAAACGTATGGAGACATTGCGGACGTATTATAAGAAGTAATAAAAAAGCCCGATTGATTAATCGGGCTTTTTATCGATACTATTTTATCTGTTATTTTTTATCTGTCTTCTTTTCGGGAGCTTTTACTACAAAAGCGGGAACAACACCTTCGGTCGGCGGATGCACCAACTGCAGATCGTTACTCGGCGGTGTGGTGGTGGTATCAACCGATAGCGATTTGATAGGTATGTCATCGAGAGACGAGATAAATATGGTGGCGAGTCGGCCGCGTCCCGGCGGGACCGGCGGAATCGGGCCGCCCAAATCATTGATCAAGCCGATAGTAACGCACTGAGTGGCGGTATCGACACGGGCCAGTTTAAATCTGAAATCCTCGACAATGCCGCCTTTAAAGATAGTGGAATCGGCAACAATACGATTTTTCTTTCCGGCCGAAAAGGTCAAAGGAATCTGGAGTGCGATTAAGTCTTCATCGTTTACCAGGAAAACATTAACACCCCAATTTTTACCGTCGATATCGTACGGCTCGATATAGAGTGTGTCAACCTTCCCGAATTTGTCATTCTGCGCCAACAGGTTGGCGGCAAACAACAGCAGGATGGCCATCGCCATAAGCAATGTGTTTTTTGTGTTCATTTTTCCTCCGTAGTACCCTAGTTATAGTTTCTAATTCTTATTTTCGGTTATAATGTTAATATTTTTACCCTCTTTATCCAGGTAGAGTTCCGTCTTTAGACGAGAAATAAGCGAATCGGCTTTTTGCGGATTATTCAGTTTTTCCCGATAAATAGCGGCGGCACTGACTAAAGATTGCTGGCCGATTTCGGTTTTCGGGAATTTTTCATAAATATTTACCAGCAATTCCGTCGATTTACCCCACTTTTCGCGGCGTTTGGCTGTCTCGGCGAGATATGAATAAGCCGATGCCTCGACCGCAGATCCGGAATATCGTCTGGCCATATTGTTATAAAAATTATCCGCCTGCTGATACCAGTTTTGGGTAAATTCTTTATTGTTTTCATTTTCGTAATGGTCAATAATATTCAGGTAGGCATCAAAAGCGGCCTGCGAGGTCTGGTAGTTATCGATAAGCCAGCGGTATTCGTTTTCCGCCCGATCCCAATCACCCAATTTATCAAAACTTAAAGCGATATATTTTTGCGGCAGAGAATTTTTCCTGAAGAATCTGGGGTAATCGTCATTAATTCGCGCCATCAGTTTCCGGCATGGGTTATAATCTTTATTTTCGTAAAGGACAATACCTTTGCGCATCAAAATGTCGGGGTAGGCTTTTGAAGTATCGCTGATACGTTCCAGCAGATCGTCGTACATTTTAATGGCTGTTTTATAATCTTGTTTGCCGGTGGCGGTTATCCCGGCAATCATCAGGGCCGCTTCGAAATTAACAGCGCCGGTGGAATCTTTTATAAGGCTTAAACTTTCAATTGACTTATCCCACTGTTTCTCGTTGTGGTATAGTCGCGCCAGGTTACTTCGGGCGGCCATCTCGAGGGTTGAATTGGGCCATTCTTTGATTAGTTGTTTATAATAATTTTCGGCCGATCGGCTTTGCTCCTCGACCTGTTCGGCATCGCCGAGAAGATTATATATCCGAACAATTTCGAGAGGGAGATTGATTACCCTATAAATTATTTCATTATTGTTGTCAACCGGCGGATAGAAAGTGTCTATCAAGGAACGATAGATATTCATGGCGCCGTTCCAGTCCGCTTTGGCCTGCAAGGCGCGAGCCAGACTCAGTTTGGCCGATAACAGCGCTTTACCCTCCAGACTGGCGAATGTTTGTAGCTGCCTGACAATCAATATGACCGAATCGAATTTTTCTTCCTCATAGAAAAACTGGATCAACCGGTTAGTCGCCAGAAAACCTATCGATTCGAGGTCTTTCCGCTCATCGGGGAATGTTGTTGTCGGAAGGGAATCGATATGTTTCCAGCAATATTCGGTGACCGAATAATAGGCGTCTTTTATATTGTTTCGGGTTGATTGGTCGATGAGTTCCGGTTTAATGGAGGCTTTTTCATTCAATTTTTCAGCATCGCGATAAAGCCTTTCGGCTTTATAAACAATGTTTTTACTGCTGTCATCGCCACATCCAACAAATAAAAACAGGGCGAGGAGTAAAAACAGGGCAAATCCGGAGGTAATAACGGAGAAATTAATTTTTATATATTTGCCGGCGGGCAACATCATATCCCAATTTTTAAGTTCAACGGCCTGACTAAATTGCGATGCAAAATACAAAAAAATCGTTGTCTGTCAAGGGACTTGGCAAAGAAAAATAGTTTCTGTTTTGCGAGCTGTATTATCGGATCTGTCTGCAATTTTAGCGTCGAATCGATGTTTATTCCCGGTCTGGTGGTTTGCTGAAAGGAGGCAAATATGAAAAATAGAAAACAAAAGAGGGACAAAAAATTGAAAGTATCCGATGTGATTACTTTAGACAAACAACCGGAGCTTTTGTCAGCGCAGTTAAAACGAAAAGTGAACCGTTCCGGTCGTCTGGTCTGGAATGAAGGGATTGAACAGCCGCAGCGGTTTAAACTTGAGTTGTATCGGTTTTTACGCGATAATCTTCCGCTTTTAGGTTCATGTATCTGGACTTGGAGCCGGTTGGCTTCAGCGCCGGGGCATTATGAGATTATCGGGGCGCAGTCGGATAGTGAACAAAAACATGCGCTGGATTATCTTGATAAGTTGAATCTAAAAATTTATCCGTTTGGTTATCACAAGATGGCCGGACTGGAATCTTTCCTTCCGTTGTTTTTTGATTCGCTGTTTACAGATGGTGCCTTTGCAGGCTTTGCGATTGTCAATCGGGATGCGACCGGGGTGGAGAAATTTTTACCGATTGATCCGTCGTATCTGGTATTAAAACGTGATGTGAACGATGGTGATTATTTTGTGATTCAGCAGGATGGTCACGATATACGGGTGGATGGTGACGATTTTTATTATTTCGGTTTGAATGCCAATGTCAACAGCGGTATTGGGCGATCGATTTTAAGCGCAATACCGTTTATCGCTTATATCGAACAACAGTTAATCGATGATATGCGGCGAACAACGCATAATGCCGGGTATCATCGTTTGCATGTCCAGATTACACCGCCGGAGAAACAGTCGGGCGAGTCGGATAATGCTTATGTCGACAGGATGAATGATTATTTCGACGAGACAATGTCGATGATAAAAGAGGCGGGGCCCGAGGATAATCCGGTGACATGGGATAATGTCAAGATTGAGTATATCGGCCCTCGTAATGTTCATGGGGTTACCAATGCGTGGTTCTTAAATCATCGGACAATGGTCGAGGAAATTTGCGCCGGTACAAATCTATCGCCGTTTATGCTGGGTTACAGTTATGGCACAACGCATAACTGGGCGCAGTTCAAATATGATCTGGTCATGCGGCAGGTAGTTTCGATACAAAATCAGACCTCACGTTTTCTGGAATGGCTGGGTAATATCGAACTGGCGCTGAAAGGATTGTCGTGCAGCTGTCGGTATATTTTCGATAATCGTCTGACCTATCTGGCGACCGAGCAGGCCGATATCGAGCGGGGTAAGGTCGATAATTTAATCAAGCTGTACACCAATGGTCTGATTGATAAAGAAGCTGCCGTGAAAAAAGCGGGAGAATTGTTATAAGCGCGCTGTTTTCGCGGTCGGACTGGCGGCGTGCGGTTCTGGATATTCCGTTTTTTGCAGAGAAATTTCTGGGTATCAAACCGCACCCCGGTCAGGCCAAATGGTTGCAGAATTCGTCACGGCCGGAAAATCTGCTGGTGACCGGGAATCGCTGGGGCAAATCGTTCGCCTCGGCTATTAAGATTATTCATCATGCGATTTTTCGAATTCGTGATATTAAATTTGATTTTGCCGGGCGGTATCGGATTGTCACCGCCTCTATCACGCTCGATCAGGCGCGAATTATTTTTGATACGGTACTCAGGATATTGAACGGTTCGTGCCGCATTGAGGGATTGGTCAGGAAGGTGACCGCGACACCGTATCCGCGGATCTTACTCGGTAATGGTACGCTGATAGAGGCACGTTCGACACAGCGACGCGGTGAGTATCTGTTGGGGAACGATTATGATTATTTCATATTTGATGAAGTGGCATTTGAAGATGAAGCGGAGTATGTCGTCAATGAAGTTATCAAGATGCGGCTGGCCGATCGGCAAGGGATACTTGATTTGGTATCAACTCCAAACGGGCGCAACTGGTTTTATCGGAAGATGCGTGAGTTAAAAGAGAGGATGGATGATGCTTATGTACAAAACGGCGATTCGCGCGAGAATCAGTATATATCGCAGGATTATATTCAAACACAGATGAAATATCTAAACGATAAACGAGTGGCGCAGAATATTATGGGGCAGTTTGTCGATTCGGGTGGTGAAATCGTGGCCGGGAAATATATTGATGCGGCCATCATCGAAAGACGACCGGGGGATAAACGATTCGAAACCGGTGATGGTAATGGTTACTATATCACCGGCTGGGATCTGGCGCGCAAACAGACGGCGACGGTTGGGATTACGGTGAAGGTTGTTAATGGTGTATGTACGGTGGTTGCACTGAGGCGTGTAAAAAAATGGGATTGGAATATTATACTTGAGGCGGTTCGGAAACAACAGCGGATGTACCCCGGTCGTCTGGTAATCGACGCGACTGGCTTGGGCGATGTGATTGTCTCGCAGTTGTCCGATTATAATCCGACCAGTTTTATATTTACGGCAAAATCAAAAGCGGAACTTCTGACCAATCTGGAACTGTTTCATAACATGGGGCGGATATTTTATGAGCGGTGGGAACTACCTGATGAAAACGGGCGGGTGTGGTCGCTGGAAGATGAGATGCGGGCGGCGAGATGGGATGATAACAATACCTGCGATGGTGTTATGGCGATGGCGCTGGCGTTGTGGCCGCTTTATAAACCGGATGCGCCCTTGATTCGTCCGCGTTATGGTACAATATAAAAACAGCCTGTACTCAAGATTGAGCACAGGCTATTTATATGACATCGCGGTGGTCTCTATTTTTAAATCGGCCCCATCGTTCCGTCGTGTCGCAATCCGATCCGATTAGAACAGACTAATGGACCCGGAGATATCGCTGAACGTTACGCACATGACGGTTATAAAAATTACTGCGGCCAGGAGCCACTTGGGCCAAACTTTTTTCTTTTTCTTATAAACAACCATTTCTGTATCCTATTTTCCTTCCAGTTATTCACTATTTTGTTCGAGCAAGGATCGTGCCGCCCCGAAGGATAAAGTGGGGGATTACTTATCTTGTTGTTATACTATCGGTTGCGTGGGTGTGAGTGTGGGGTTCAAGCCATACTGTCCATATATAATGAATGAAATTGCATATCGTGATTATCAGTTTTTGCATCGAATTGATGGTGATTACGATTCGCGGCGCTTTTGTATTGGAGGTAAAATGGAGAATTTGATTGGCAAAGTAACAGCGTCGTTGATTGAAAAAGAACAATCGTTTCCTGATGAGTTGATTGACAAAATCAATGATAATGTCAAACCGCCGGAAGCGATAAATCCTGATGACATTTATGTTCGTGCGATGTACTTATTGTCGGATCAGGTTAACAGTTATGGCGGTAAGTTCCCGGTCGAGGAACATGATAATGTCATCGAGCTTCTGATCGATTGCCCGGTGCTGATTGGTCATCGCAAAGACAGTTTGCCTATCGCCCGGACGTTTTACGCCGAGAAAGAGCAGAGAGACGGCGGCAATTGGGTGAAGGTGTATTTCTACTGGTTGAAAAATTCAGACAAAGGGGAGGATCTCAGGAAAAATATCGATGGCGGCATTTATAAGGAATGTTCGATAAGTTTTATATTCAGTTTTCCCGAATGTTCCATCTGCGGGTCCGATATTCGCGACTGTCGTCATCGACCGTTTAAAAAATATGATACTAAAGGAGGCGCGAGGCAGGAGGCGTATTTTAATTATCGTCAGGTTGAAAAGGTGCTTGAAGTTTCACTGGTGTACCGCGGCTCGGTGCACAATACCTCTATTACCCGTGAGTTATTTGTACCTCATATCATTGAAGCGGAAGCAGTAAAATCGGGCAGGGAGTATAGAAAATCAAAACTGTATCGCATATGGGATTTAAAATGTCTGGATACCAAAAAAGAGTATTTCGTACAGCCCGCCTATGAATCGCTGGATGTTGTTTTTGAAAAAACAGGTGATGATATGAAACTGTCGGATTCGAAAAACAATCCTATCTCGTGTGAACCTGTTCTAAAATATCTAAAAAGTGTCAACTGGCCCGATGGTGAGTACGCGCTTGATTGTCGTTTAATCGGCTATCGGGGGAAATCACGACAGCCAGTGCACCAGATTATCAGTTTATTAAACGATGCGGATACGACAGTCAAAAGGATAGAAATCAAGATATACGATTTATTATACTATGATGGTCAGGCTGCGCCCGAAACGTTTATGAAGCGGCGGTTAATTCTTGAGAATATTTTCGATGATAATCCAAAACTGCTTGTGCCTTCTGAAAAAGTCAATGGGAGAAATATCGAAGGAATAATCAGTCATCGGGGGACACGACTTGGCTATGAAATAATCGACGAGACTTCATTGGTGAGATACCTGTATACACGAAGCAAGCTATTGCCCCTTTATGTTTGTAAAAAATGTCTTGATGATAAAAAGCCGCGCTATGGTTTGTATGGTTATAGCGATAATGAGCATCTACAGGTTACGGCGTATATTAATTCTGAATTAAAATTAAATGAGGGGGACTTGGTCGAAGTCGAAGTTTATTCCGTATGCCGTGACGGCAACGGCTTGAAGCTGGTTAATCCTAAAGTTGTCGATACGTACAGTTACCGCCAAAACCGAATCGATATCGCCAATCTGCTAAAGTCAACCGAATCTGAATTATCTTCGCCGATGTACACCGTCTATGAGAAGTCGGGAGGAGGGATTGTACTACGGTTGGATAATAACTCTAACTGTCAATTGCTGTGTAATTACTCGCCCGGTATGATTGAAAAGGCAAGGCGGTTGCTTGTTGAATCCATTAATATCGAGGGGGCAGCGGATCTTGCAGTGTATGGCTCGGGAATAATTGTCGGAAAAAAGATACATGGAGAAACGGCGATATATCATCTTAGCGGCTTCTTTGACGGCCGGTATGCAATGAAACCGGTTCTCCTGAATGAAACCAAAAGGCTGATATTTTATCAGATAAACGACGGTGATACGAGAGCAGGGTGCCATGAAGTTTAAAGAGTACATCTCACCGTCGATATTTTTCAATCGTTCGTTGATTAATTTTATTGTGATTTTACTGGGGATGTCGGCGGCCTATTTCACTACAATCGGCTCGATAAAAATAAAGCTGGCGGAGAAAGCTGAGTCGGTTCTGGTTGAAACGCTGGATAAAAGGCTGGCGCGGCTGGAGGTGGTTATCATCGAGGGGCGGGTCAGCAAGGATGAATTTTTCGAATTTAAAAACAATATCGAATCGCGGTTGAATCGGATAGAGTGCTATCTGATTGAGAACGGGAGATAAATAGTGAAAGAACATATTGCAGATAATAACATGGTAAGTACGATTATCCAAAGCCTGGATGATAATTCGGTCGAATTGATCGATTTTGATAATCTTAAAAGGATGCTCCGGGATATGCAGGTCACTCGCGAAGCGCATAAAAAGATTTCCGATGAGTTGTCTTTTATAAAGCGGGAATATCGTAACCGTATTCTCGGAATGATGAAAGCGGTGATGGCGTGTCGTCGGAGAGAAAGCGATGCACAATTATTGACACATCTGTCGGATAATATTGAAGAGATTCAATCTGACGAACTGGTTAGTTTGTATGCGCGGGTGGCGGCACGATTCAGGGATGTTTTCCCGGCCAGTTTCAGGTATCTCACCTATCCCAATCGTGCAGCCAATCAGAAAGACTGGAGTGAACATAAAATATAATTGTGGGATTTTTGGTCCCGGGCTTCGTGGGAATATTCCCGCCCGTTAATGTGAAACAAGGAGAAACAATGTCAATACGAGAACAAAATCTGGAAACGGTGGCGCCGGTTCTGGCGACATTCGGGATTCATCAGACGACCGGCAGTGATGACCTGGTCGATGCCGATATCGGCAAGGCGGTCAAACTTACCGGTGATTACGAAGTAGGTCCGTGCGATGACGGATCGGTTTTGCTGGGGAAATTAATTGCCCTGACTTTAACCGATGCCGATACCGGCGAACGACAGGCGACGGTGCAGGTCGGCGGTATTTGTAAGCTGGCGACAGCCAGTACATATCCGACAGTTGGCGATCGGGTGGTCGGTGCCGCCGATGGTACGGTCAAGCAGGCGCCGGTGTTGATCGGGAACGATCCGGCCGGGGGTAATATCGCTCGCGGGACGGTTCTGGAAGTTGATGGTACGACCGATTGTACTATTCTTTTAAACTAAAGGAGAAGGCTGTGGATTTTGAAAGATTCAAACAATCAATGGCGTTGGAAAATCCCGGTATCGACCTTTCCGAGCGGGAAATAAAAGGCGCGGTCGATCTTAGCAGGGCGGCCGAAATATCGGTCGATAAGGAGTTGTATCTTGAAGCGGAAAACCGGGGTATGACTTTAAGTGAAATTCTGGAAACACCGGAGTACGATCCGACTCCGAATGGTGCACCGCTTGATGCTTTTGAACGTCAACTTGCTCTGGCCGGAATTCGTTTGGGCGGTAAGAACCCGACGCTGGTCGATCAGTTTTATCAGAAGGCGCCGTCCCTGATGCCGGAGTTTATGCTTCGCGAAATAAAGAAGGGACAGTCGATGCGCCCCGAGTTATCGGCAATTGTGGCCAACTCGACAACGGTCAACAATAACCGGTACACTCCCTTTCATGTCTATACTTCAACGACCGACCGTTTTTCGCTTCGTCCGATCGGCGAAGGAAGCGAGATTCCACAACTGATTGTAACCGAGCAGAATCATTCGATTAATGTCCCGGAATATGGACTCGGATTGAAAGCCAGTTACAAGTCGCTGCGCTATCGGACGACGGCCCAGTTCCGCGTGTTGTTATGGTACATCGGTTTTAAACTCCAGACCGATAAAATCGGGCTGGTTGCGAATTGTATTATCAATGGTGATGGTAACTCCAATGCGGCGAGTATAGTCAATGCGGCATCATCGGGAACGCTTGACTATGACGACCTGATTACGTTGTGGGCCGAATTCGAACCGTTCGAGATGAACACGATTATGTGTCATGTCACGCAGCTTAAATCAATCCTGACTCTCGATGAGTTCAAGGATCCGATGGCCGGGTATCGCTTCCAGGGGAAAGGCGAATTGTTCAGTCCGCTGGGTGCACGTTTGGTGCGATGCGATGAAATCGATACCGATCTGATTCTAGGATTGGATTCACGTTTCGCAGTTGAGGAAGTTGTTACTCAACCGTTGATGGTCGAATACGACAAGGTTATTGAGCAGCGTTTCGAGGAGGCGGTTATCTCGGAGTCGGTGGCTTATGCCAAGGTGATTCAGGGAGCGTCGGTAATACTCGATACGGTATTCTCATAATCGTTTTTTCCAGTCGGCCCGGAAAAATTATCCGGGCCGACAACAAGAGGAACATAATGCAAAAATATCTTACTAACAGCATAGCGACGTATGGCACCGGACAAAGCTCCGGCAAGCGACTATTTAAGGTTACTTCGGGACAGTACGCCGGACGAGTGGTTGCCCTGATACAAATCTCACCGACCGCAATTGCTCTGACCTATGCCGATTATCCCTATAATAACTGGAGTTCGGTAACAAGTATTATCAGCGATTGTGATGATTATCCTTTTGATGCCGTGATGGACAGCGACAATAATATCTACCTGGTTTATACTCTTTTTTCAGAGCGCGATCTCGTTGTTCGTAAACTGACATACATCAATGGAAGCTGGTCGGCCGGGTCGTTAAATACTATCTATAATGGCGATGATAATTATTATCCATCGATTACGATTCAATCTGATGGTCGTCTCTGGGTATCGTGGAGCCGGCTGGTTTCGACATTGTACTATGCCCATGCCAAGTACTCCGATGATGAGGGTGTTACCTGGATGAGCGGATCGGCGGATGATGGCTTTGATGTATCATCAGGCGATACGTCGGCCTATTCAAAAACATTGGTGATGGGTGCATATGTTTATGTTATTTACACATTGGGCGGTACAAAGATATGTTATCGAAGGAAACATACCGATGCCGAGTTGTTTGATGATGAGACCGATATCGCAGCCGGAACCGGTTTTGATTCCGCTTTCGATGCGGCGGTGTCATCTGATAATCGGCTGTCAGTCGTTTTCGATTATGGGAAAATCAGCTATCGTGAGTTTGATGGTGAGAGTTGGGGAGGTTTGTATGATATCGATGAAAACGGCGGCGACTTCCCGCAGGTGATTTTTTATAATAACAATCCTTACGTAATCTATCTGTCCGATTTCGGAAACGATCAGGTGCGTATTTTATTCAGCCGCAAGTCGGACGGTACATTTTCCACACCGACGCTTCTTGATTCTGGCAAGACCGTTTTTTATGCGGTTCTCTGCTATAATGCGATAGCGGCCGGATATGAAAATCTGACGGCAGCCGCCGCTAATGATACAACAGGTGATATATATCATACCGACTCCGGTGCCTTAATAGCCGAGAAAGGTGATGCCCTGTATGTTGGATTGTCAAGCAAGTTCAACTATCTGAAAATAGTACTATCCACAGCGGGAAGCGGTGGTGTCGTAAGCTGGCAGTATTACAATGGTACTGATTGGATTAATTTCACACCTTCGGGAGGAAATTACAGTTTTAGTGACGGTGAAAAAGAGTTGTTGCTATGGAGTGATTATTTCAGTATGCCGGGGGACTGGCAGAAAAACAGTATTGAGGGTGAAGAGCTATATTGGCTTCGAGCGGTGGTATCGACGTCGTTTACGATTGATCCGATCGGTTCGCAAATAAGCGCCATTTCTAATGCCAAAGCAATTGTATTGATGGAGACATAAATGTCGTACACAAATTCGGAAACAGTCAGAAAACATATCAATCTCGACGAAATTCCTGGCGGGAAGAAGACCGATTATCCGGTTACGTTTACCGATTTAAATGCGGTGGATCTTCCGGGTCGGGCGATTGTCAATAATTCGGTGGTTGTCAAGGCGGTCAAGAATATCGCGCCGGTTTCGGAGGTGGTAACTCTTGGTGATGGAGTCGTGTCGTTGTCCGGTAATCGTCTGGTGGCGAATACGGTGACAGCCGCGGCCGATAGTTCGTTAGGTACAATCTATAAAGAAAATGTAGATTTCTGTGTCGATAACACACAGGGCACGATTTATAGGTTGGCTGACGGTGACATTGTGTCAGGTAGTGTTGTGGTTGTATGGTACTATTGTTATTCGCTGTATACTGAGGGTGTCGATTATAGTATCGATTACCGGACGGGGACGATTCGGCGATTACCCGGGGGAAGTATTCAGGCGAATCAAACGGTGCTGGTCGATTACGATTTGACATACAGTCAACTAAGTGATGAGTATATATCCGAGGCGGTTCGCGAGGCAAATGCTATCGTGGAAAAACTTATCGATCCGCAGCAGCAGTTCGGAGCCGATTTGACATTGCAGACGGCGGCGACCTGTCTGGCAGTCGCGATTGTCTGCCGTATGGCGGCTATCAGTGATTTGAGATCGACCGAAAACGGCCGACAAAACGCCACCGCCTGGTTGAGTCTTGCCGAGAGTTACCGCGAGGATTACAAAAATCTGTTAAAGGTATTTAGACCTCAGGCAAGCGGATTGACTGCGCCCAAACATACCTAAACCAAGGAGAGTTCATGCACACATTAACTTATCTAAAAAGTCATCGTCTTTGGTTTGTCCGTGATGTAGCCATATGGGGACTGGCCAGCGAAGCCGACTTTTATTTTATCGGTCAGGAAAATATCGAATCGACCGGTCGGATTCTATTCGGGACGGCATCGATCAGCGGTAGTACACAGGATATAAAGTTCAATGATTTGACAGACTTTCGCGGAAATAAGCTGCCGTCGTCGATAGAATCTCCGCGTGTTCTTATCCGACCCCGATCGCAGTACAGCGCTTATCTGCTTGGTGACGAGTCGAGCAGTGGTTTTAAAATAGCGCGTGATAGTTCGGCGCCGGGACCGATTTCGGTTGACTTTTTTATCTATGAGATGGGGGTATAATTTTGCCAGAGGGGACTATTGATGAGACCAAAGAACAACACGGTGATTTGGAAATTCTCGAATATGTCAAAAATAAATTATTCACTGATTTCAAGTCGAACGAAACAAATGTGAAAGCGGGTGATCTTTTGAAAGTAATCGAAATGAAAAACAAACTGTCGGTAACGGGGAAATCGGAGAAAAAGTTCTGGGAGATGATTAATAAAATTCGTGAAGAAGAACTAACCGATAAAAAACGAAAATCTCCCCGCAAATCAAAAAAAGCGAAGTGATGTAAGGCTGTATTATAGAACGAGGAGGATTTTTTGAAAATATTACAGATATTCATTTTAGGAATAATATTGATACACCTGTTTCAACCGGGATATACATCCGATCAGACGGTTATCACACTGGAAAAAACCGATACGCCAATAAATGTATTCAGCCGCAGGTTAACGGCGACTATTGGTGATTCCATGTCTGTTCTTTTTAAGACGCAGCTGAAATTATCGGCATGGGAGAATGAATGTATCTTTGCAATCGATCTAAGCGGTAATAGTACAGTTGCGGTTGACAGCGTATCGATTGGGTTGGTGAACAATACCGAAAGTATCGATATCATTTTTAATAATAATATTGAGCATTCAATTTATAAACGGGCGGACGGTAATCTCGAATGGGAAATTATTCTGAATAGCCGACCGGATACAAATATGCTTGTATATGAGTTTACATTCGATGGACTGCAGTTTTACTTTCAGGATACGGCAAATATTGATTCGGTTACGAGCGCCAATTCAATATTCCCTGATAGTACAATATATTCCTGGGTTGCCTATCACTTTGCACAGAGGAATAATTATCGCATCATAAATAAAAACGATACTATTTTTGCAAACTATGCCACCGGTAAAGCCTTCCATATATTCCGTCCGAAAGCCATCGATAATGCAAAAAAGAGTGTATGGTGTAATCTTGATATCGATACGCTTCGTCATCAGCTATCCATAACCATACCCGAATATTTTCTGAAGGAAGCGACATATCCGATTAGTATCGATCCTACAATCGGCGAAACCAATAGCGGTATGTGGTTTACCAATACGACTAATATGCTGCATGCTATGTACTATACGCATGAGGCCCCGATTGCCGATGGGCAATTGAGTAAAATATATCTTTATTCATATCGTGATAATGCCGCCGAGGTATGTTCGACCCGGGGATATGTTTATGATTATGATACCGTGCCGGCGAACTGCGATTTTATTGCATCATCGGAAATCATTGCGGTTACTAATGGTACTACATCGGATGATGCCCAGTGGAACGAGATGAATATCAGCGGTGCGATTTCGAGCAGTGTCGAGTATATGCCGGCATTCCGTACCGATAACAATAGTCTTCAGGTCGCATACGGTTTCGGCTCGCCGGCACATATTAAATATCTGACGTTGAATAACTGGACGGCGCCGAATACATTAGCTGGTGCGGGTGATTATGGCAACCATTGGGCCTGCTATTTCGAATATACGATTAACTCAGATAGTTATCGCCGCCGACGCATTATAAGCGGGGGGCGGTAGATGTTCGGGCAAATTATACGAGTATTACTGTTTGTGATAATTGTATCACATGCGTATGGCGCCGATGTTGTCGAGCGGACAATTGATTTATTTTCCGATGGTGGTTCAACACCTGAAGAGCGGGTGCAGGGTATTCCGCGCGAATCTATAATCCCGATGGATGATACCGGCCAGGTTGTAGTGTATATGAGCTGGTATGTGTCGGCGTTTAATGAACATCTGCTGAAATATTCCGATTATGGTGCGACTCTCGACGATTCAATCTCGATCGATGCCAACAGCGGTAATCATGCACATATATGTTATCGCAATGATACGCTGTGGCTGGTAACCAATGGTGTGAGTGCCGATAGTATCCTGATATATCTTGTTGATCCGGTTAATATGGTTGTGATTGATAGCGGCTCGCTTGATTCAGCAGGTTTTGATAATCTGGTCGCGGCGGTAGAACATGTTTCGGATGACAATATGATACTGGTCGTCCGCGACGGTTCCAATCAATCGGTAAACGGCGCGTGGGCGAGTTCAGCCGATAATGGTCTAAGCTGGGGCTGGCAGAGTGACTATTGTGAATATAATCATGATATAAGATTCGATCTTGAGCGCCGGGGCGATGCGGTCGTTAATGTTGTGTATGACAGAGGTGCATTCCCTAAGAGTTACGACTTCTGGTTATGGGATGGTACATCATGGCAGTCAGCGGGTGATACAACAATTATGTCCGAGGAAGGCGATAGTACGCAGTTCGAGCGATTGTACTCTATGGTGGTCGGGCTGGAAGGTACAATTCATGTCGCCTGGTCCGATACTTCGAATCCGAGCCATGTTATCCATGCCTGGAAAGAAAATGACATTTCGGTTTGGGCAATCGATACCCCGCATACGGCGACACAGCAAATTACCGCGACCGGTGGTATATGGACCGCTATGACGCATTCGGAGTATGGTGAAATTACCAGATTGTTTTACACTACCTCGAATACCGGGGGAAATGATAATGACCAGAATCTTTACTGCAAAAGATGGGATTATGATAATCTTGAATGGAGTGATGATTCGCTTGAAATTACGACCGATACAACCTGTCGCAATCTTTCGGGTTGTCTGAATGTTCCGTCAAGTCATGGTGATCGCGCCTATCTGCACTATATTTGCCATGATGGTACAAGCTGGAAAAATAGATTGGTTGTGATTGTAGATTCATCGACCATACCATACTCGCCGGTCGAAAATAATTTAATCCGCCTGAAGGGAATTAAAAGATGAAACAAATTATCTGTATGATATTTCTTGTGACTTTAATGTCGCCATTGCTGGCAGTTAGTCAGATTTATTTGACTACGTCAGACGAAATTACGATATCGGGACGTACTCTGGACTCGGCCGGTTTTTACGCTACCCCGGATTCGGTGCGTATTGTGGTATATCGTGATGGTGCCGAAGTACATGATGCGTGGTATAATACATCTGATGCCGAGTGCTCGGCGTTGAATGATATGCTGGTTTTTTGCGACCTTTTTGGCGATGTCGATGGTGATGCCGGGGATGGATTGTATGAAGTAATGGCCGGATTTTTTGAAGATGACGGCGATTTGTACTATTGGAAAACAACCTGGGTGTATCTGGGTGTCGATATGAATGAACTGGCTGATATAAATGATAGCATCGAAGCATGGGATGACGATATCGCATCTATAAGCGAAATACTTGACTCGCTTCAGGGTCAGGATGATTGGGTGTCGTCGTTAACGGCCTCGGAGGTATGGAATTATCTGTTGACAGCATATGATGATTCCAGTAGTAATATGGCCGGTTATTTATTAAAGATTCAGGATTCGGCCAACTGGGCCTCACTTGATGATGTCTGGCGTAATCGGGATACGGTTGATATCGATTCCTCGGATATCGGGGTTTGGTTGGTGGGCAATTTAAAAAACGATTTTGATGCCGCGACCGATTCGGTGCTGGCGAAGGCCAATATGGTAAGAATCGGCAACAGTCCGGCGGCAGCCGATAGTCTTCGGTCGATGATGGTTGATTCCGGCTATGTGCTAAAACTCGGTGGATTATGGCTGCGGGCATTGGGAAGCGGCGATACCGCCTTTATCGCAACCGGTCTGGGCTCCGGTCAGGGAGTTTGTATTCTGGGCGGCGATTCGGCCTCCGGGGTTGTCATAGAGGGTGGTCAGGAAATTACGACGTATGGTCTGTATGCCGCCGGTTATGGCGACGGTTCGGCGGGTATTTTTGCCGATGGTCTTTCCGGGAACGCGCATGGATTGTACTGTCGGGGCAGCGGAAACGGTGATGATATTATTCTTAATGGAAATCATCGAATTAACGGCTGGATCGATTCGGTGGGTGGCAAAGTTGTGACGGTTATTGCCGATGGTGTCTGGGATGAAGATACGACCGGTCACTACACGCCACCGCAGATGGCCTATATGGCGTCACAGAGCGGCTCTAGCGCTTCTGCCGATACCGCCGCAATCAAAGCCATGCACCAGAATAATCCTGGTTTGATTATTATCAATGATACTCTTTTCGATGGAGAGACGGTTGCGGTTATGCCGGATAACTGGTCGGCTTCCGATTCTTCAGCATATCAGGGCGCCGCTTCGGGGCTTGATTCCAACAAAGTCGCCCAGGTGTTTAATTCATTCGGCTGGGATACCGATTCGAGTTTGCATTTAACTTATATAAAAATAAGCGACAGTGCCGATTCGGCTATTATGCTGATAACCAATTATGGCGGTGGTGACGCTGTCCAGATTAATGCTTTGGGTACCGGTGACGGAATCGATATTAACACTACCGGCGGAGATAACATAGAGGCCAATATAACCGGGACAATCGATTCGGTTAATTATCTTAAAAGCGGGATCTCGTGCTGTTCCGGCTCGGGCGCGAAATATTACACTATCTATGTGGCCGACTCGACCGATGGAGGTAGTACATTGTTATCGGGAGTGGTAGTATCGGCCTATTCCATGTCGGGGGATTTGCAGTCAGGTTTAAAAACCGACAGCTATGGCAAGGTTTCATTTGCTACCGATCTTGACAGCCTAATATTGATAAGTACGAAATTTAATTATTATACCACCCCGGATACGATTGTTGTTCCCCAATCGGGTTATGTCGATACCGCTTTCGTTTATCATGGGGCAATTCCGACTTCGGGTTCGCCCGATTTATGCCGGCTTTATGGTTTTATTTATGATATCAGCGGTAATCCGGATGACAATGCCACTATTACCGCCTGGCTTCCGATTGGAGTTTCGCGATACGATTCGAGTATCGTTTCGCCATACCGGGTGGAGACTACAACCGACAGTACCGGGTATTTTTATATCGATCTGATTCCCAACATTAATCTGATTCCGGATACAAGCAAGTACGAAGTTACGATCGTTCGCACCGATGGAACGATTCTTCGCGAACGGATTACGGTACCGGATGAAGAAAGCTGGCGTATGACATGGTAAGCCGGAGTTGATGCGGTTATCAAACAAAAAGGGAACCGAAATATCGGTTCCCTTTTTTATCTTGGTACTCAGATGTGATCAGTAGCATGGTTCGGGACCGGCCCCGAAAACATACAGCATAATATATCCGATATCACCGATGTCGATGTCGCCGTCGCAGTTAGCGTCAGCACGGCCGTCTCCACCTATGGGAGCCGGGCCGTTTTTTAAGATATAATTCTGAAGATATATCACATCGGCGATATTTATATTACCGTCACCATCGTAATCACCTTTTTCGTACAATTCGCATTTATTAAGAACAAAAGTAGTGGCCAATTCGTTTCGTCCCGACCCGTCGGCGGCTGTCGCCGATATGAAATAGGCCGAATCTTCGATCATATCCGAACTTGTCCAGTTGTAGGACCATTCATTGCCGGACTGACTGCCTGACCCGATATAATCGCGGGTGATTGATATATCATTCGCGACCACCGTAAAGGCAATATCCAGCGTATGCCAGGCACCATCATAGTACACCTCAGCAATGCCGCCATTATCGCGGATATATGTACTTAAAATCGAAGCACTGATCGGGTCGGCGGCATTGATAGCGTAGCGACCCTCGCTATCGGCCAGGCCGTCGACTTCCCCGACTACCAGATAAAGACCGGGCGTTCCGGCCAGTCCGAGAATAACCAACTGTTCCCGCTCCTGGAAAAGCGTTCTGAATTGCGAATAATCCGGATTCCAGTAGGAACTAACGAGTAATTCGTTGCCGTGCGTTAAAATATACTGGCGTAATCCATAAAGGAATAAATCATCAAAAGTCCCCTGGTTCTGGCGAGTCAGCATCAAGGAGGCCATACGGGCCACAACAGTGTCGTAAGAAAGATACGTGTTTCCTTCGCGCATACCATAAATATATCCTTCGTCGAACCAGTGCTTTATAGCAATCGTGGCAGCGACCGGGCCGCAATAATAATTCCCATGCGGCGACTGGTCAATCGGCAGGACCAATACATAACGATTCATCGGAGCAAGTTTCTTTTCGAAAATAACCGAACTTATATCTTCATCGTCGCTGGTAACGGTCAGGTCAAGCGCAAGGCAAATGGTATCGAGCGATTGCGGTATAGTAAATATTGGATTCGGCGGAGTGGGATCGATTTCGACCTGTATCGAATCGGAAGCGGATCGACCGAGCGTATCATAAACAGTCACCCTTATCCAGTATGTGCCTTCCACCAATCCGCTGTAATCCCATGCCATAGTGTATCCTTCGCCGCTACCCGAAGCATCGAGTCCGTTACGCATGGCGCGACTGCCGTCGTAATCAGTACCAATCTCATACCAGTCAACGCCGCTTTGATATTCAAAACTCATATATTCAATAATAGAGCTTCCGGCTGTCTCCACCGCCCAGATAGTTGCATCACCGGTCACCTGTTCACCATCAAAAGGTTTTATAATAGATACGGCCGGTTCCGGATCCTCACCGCTGCTTCCCCCGGTAATACCGGATGAAAACAATAGCATCCGTCCGGGAAACCCGGGGAAATCAGGGATTTCGAACTCGCTTAAATCGTACAAATCTACCCAGCCGGTCGTGGTATCCCAGATGTTCCATGAGACACAGGCCGTTGGGTAATCGTCGGTAAGCAGATTGATACTGTCTTCCGGTACGATCTCACCGGAAAAATATATACCGGCGAAATACGGTTCTTCAACCACCGCCGGTGAATCAAGTGGAATGGCAATCTGATAAAGAGCGCCACCGGGTGCAAGTGTCGGAATGGTAACTTCATACACCGATGAGATAGACACTAAATCGGCCGGCATCGGGCACGACGGATCGGTCATATCGGCAGTTTCAACGTCAACCGATACCAAAAGCGTACAAGCCTTGTAAAACAAAAGCGTAATATAAACATCCTCAACCGTGAAGGGATAAGGTAATTCACATGAGAGGGACGGATCCTGGTAAGATTTATATAATTCGTCACCTCCCAGCCAGCCGGTAATGGCCCAGGCAACACCGCTGTCGTGTCTTACCGTACATAGTTCGGCCGTGCTGAATCGCGGAGCGACCTGATAATCCTGGACAGACATTTTTTCGAGTGATTTAATTCTGACTTCTTTTTTCGAATCGGCTCCGTGAGCCATAACACAAAATACAAATAGTAGTAAAATCGCGGCAAGGCTTAATTTTCGGGACATTTAAACTCCTTTTTTATACAAGAAATTCCTTTCTATATCTTGTTATCGAGCGTATTCTAATATAACTTAACAGGTTTAAATGGGAAGCGATTTATTGTTGCAATTCCCAATTGATGGTGTGTAGAAATTAAACAGATGACATACAATAAAAATCAGACAAAAAAAATATCACGACCCGACTGGTTGCGGGTAAAGGCGCCGGGCGATAAACGTTATCTCGAGGTTCGCGCTCTCCTCCGCAAACATAATTTGTTTACCGTCTGCCAGGAAGCCAATTGCCCCAATCGGGGCGAGTGTTTTTCTTCGGGGACGGCTACATTTTTGATACTGGGGCCCAACTGCACCCGAAACTGCCGTTTTTGCAATATTACCAGCGGCCATGTCTCGCCGCCCGATCCAAGCGAACCGGCCAATGTTGCCCGGACAGTTGATATAATGGGGCTTAAACATGCGGTGATTACTTCGGTTACCCGCGATGATCTGCCCGACGGCGGTGCCGGGCAGTTTGCCGGCGTTATCAGGGCTATTCGAGACTTGGGCAAAAAAGTTACAATCGAGGTTCTAACGCCCGATTTCAAGGGGCGAATTGCAAGTTTACAGGTCGTTCTCGAGGCGCATCCGGATGTTTTTAATCATAATGTCGAAACGGTTCCCCGGCTGTACCCGGCGGTGCGACCGGGGGCTGATTATGAGTTATCGCTTAAAGTCCTGAAATACGCGGCGGAAGGCGCTCAGGTGGCGGCTAAATCGGGTTTAATGGTCGGTCTGGGCGAGACTGCTGAAGAGCTTCATCAGGTATTTGAAGACCTGAAGAGGGCCGGAGTCGATTATCTGACGATTGGCCAGTATTTACCCCCTTCACGAGAGCATTATCCGGTGGTGAGATACTACCATCCGTCGGAGTTTGAAGAGCTGGCAAAGAAGGCAAGGGAAGTTGGTATCAAATCGGTTTTCTCCGCCCCGCTGGTCAGGTCCTCGTATCATGCCGGAGAGCAGTATAATAGCTGAGTTATAGGATACTCCCCCCAATTCGGATAATTTTGATACACTTGACCCAAAGGCACTTTTATACCGTTTAATTCTTCCGATATCTAACAATGACAGGCTACACCTTTGACTGACCTTTGGCGATGGAAGAATTTAAATGCGAGTAACGGAAAAAAATATTGTCGTTGTGGACGATGAAAGATATGTCTGCAATATTATTTTAGAAGCTTTAGCCGAGTTTGATGATTTTCATATCAAGAAATTCAACAATCCCGAAAAGGCGATACAGTATATCTCTGACAACGGAATCGATCTGGTTTTGACCGATCTGGTGATGGGGGATCACTCCGGGGTGGAGGTGCTTGAAACAACCCTGCAATGCCATCCGGATGCTATTGTTATTCTGATGACCGGTTACCCGACAGTCAAGACCGCTATCTCGGTTTTAAAGAAGGGTGGCTATGATTACCTTATCAAACCGTTCAAACTGGAAGATTTAAAATCGACTATTTTGCGAGGACTGGAACATCAGCGGGTGCGCCGTGAGAATGTCGAATTGCGAAGCCAGATAGAACTGATGAAAATCTCCGACGAGTTGTCGCACGGGATGAAACTGTTCCCGCTTTTAAAAATGATTGTCGAGACGGTGCTTCGGGAGCTTTCTGCCAAAGGAGCCTCGATTATTCTGCTGGACAGAAAGGCGAAACGATTTCGAGTTAAATACCTTTCCGAGGAACAGTCGGACGAAACAATCAGTGAGTTCCTGAAAGGTGAAGGGCGGTATGGTGCACTGACGATTAATCCGAAACGGTCCAAAATATCCGATGTAAAAATTACTACCGATAATGTTGAATACAAGCGCTCGTATGTTACTTATCCGCTTGTATCCAAGGGGATAACCATCGGCTTTCTAAATCTTGTTTCCGATAATAAATTTAATTTTATCACACGGGGACAAAGGAACCTGGTTGCGCTAATGGCATCGACAGCCGCCTCGGCGGTCGAAAACAGCCATATCGCCCGGAATCTGCGTCGCTCATATATTTTAACTATTAAGGCCCTTGCCAACGCGGTGGAGGCGCGCGACAAATATACTGCCGGACATACCGACCGCGTCTATCGAATAGCCAGGGTGACGGCGATAAAACTGGGCTGGCCCAGAGAAAAAATGAACGATCTGCGAACCGGGTGCATTCTGCATGATATAGGGAAAATCGGTGTGCCTGACTGCATACTGAACAAACCGGGGCGACTTACCGAATCCGAGCGAAAAATTATGCAGGCCCATCCGCAGACCGGTGAAAAAATCCTCCGCCGGATTCCATTTCTGAAAGGTGTTATGCCTTATATTATCTCTCATCATGAAAAATACGACGGTACGGGGTACCCTTACGGTTTGGCCGGTGAAGATATTCCCATTGAGGGACGGTTGCTGGCGGTAGCTGATACATTTGATGCCATCATGTCCGACAGGCCATATCGACAAAGGGCCAATCCCGAGCGCGCTATCGATGAATTGACCAAATACAGCGGAACCCAGTTCGATCCGAAGGTTGCCAAAGCCTTTATAAGTTCCTATGAAGAAGGTTTAATCGACTGCCGGGCAATTTATGGAAAATCTGAAAGCGAAAGCGAGCTGCCTAAAATACAAAGGGTACCGGTATAAAACATATAATAAATATCAGAATCGCCGCCCACCCCATAATCCGCGCGTTTTTTGAAATTTCGATACTATCGTTAAGAGTCGGCGGATGATTAATCCCGAATAAAAAAATCAGAAGACCGAAAAACCACCATCCCTGCCACCAGAATCCAAGGACCATCATCAGGACAACAAAAAATTTACTGATTATCCGCTGCTTGCGTCCGATCAATCCGTAGATAATATGACCGCCATCAAGCTGTCCAAGCGGCAGCAGGTTTATCATCGTTACCAGTAATCCGACCCATCCGGCAAAAGCGGCCGGGGCAAGGAAGAAATCGTGCCCCTCGGGAATGGGACCGATAATCAGCCAGGCTAAAAATTTTATCAGGAGAGAATCGCCGAGTGTTATTCCGCCTTCAATATTGGCCGGTATTATTTCGGAATGATACAATCCTATCGACAGAGCGATGATGGAGACAACGAAACCGGCGATTGGCCCGGTCGCGCCGACTTCGATTAAATCGCGCCGGTTGGTAAAAGGGGAGCGGGATTTTATAATGGCGCCGAAGGTTCCGACGATATTGGGGGCCGGTATAAAATACGGCAGTGACATCAGTACCCCGCGTCGTTTTCCGGCCAGATAATGACCGAATTCATGGAAAAGTAGAATAGCAATAAGGGCGAGGGTAAATTCGACCTGTTCCATAATCCTGCCCTGTTGCTTAAAATAATCGAGGTTCCAGCTCCATATCACCGGCGAGAAAAACATGGTAACCAGTGTAGCCAGGAATAATATAATATGTACTTTCGGAAGACCTTTGGACGGTGACTCCTGTACCGCTATCAATAATCCGTGTGTATCCTCGTTGGTGTTGGCCTCGAAGCCGGAGGCGGCCAGTCGCTTGCGCATCTGGCGAAGAGATTCATCTTTGTCGTGGTACGGTCGGGCGCGGAACAGAATGCGGTTATTATGGCTGTAAATAGCCGTGATTTCAAAAAGATCGGCCAGTTGATAATAGAGCGATTTGGATAGCAGTTCCGGATTTTTCAAAAATTCTCGTATCCTTCTATCGTTGATAACAAGTTGTTATTTGTTGTATTAAATACGACGGCGAAAGACTTGTCAATTGAATAATGGGATGAGATTTGACCAAAAAAAAAGAAGCAAGGCTTTGAAAGCCTTGCTTCTTGTATGTAAAGTAGTCTATCTACTTACAATTCCCAATCACCTAAAGGTGGCGGGTAGGTTCCCGGCATCATCGAGACAGGATCGTACTGGAAGACATAGCGCAACAGATACAGAATATCATCGTTGTCAATGTCATCGTCACAATCCACGTCACCGAGGTGCATGAACGGGAACGGTCCCGGACCGCCATGATGGACGAAGTCGATCAAAGCAGCGACATCGAGAGCATCCATGTCACCGTCATCGTCAACGTCACCACGATAGAATCCGCACCACTTGTCGGCAGTGAGCGCCACTTCGGTATAGGTCGCAGCCTGATCGCAATCGGTCGCATTCGGCAGACCAAATATTGCAACGGCGAGCATCGCGGGATCATCGCCAGGCGCCGGCATATCGATTTCGCCGACCGAGAAGAAGAAGTCACGGTCGCCGGCATCGGCGGCACAAACCGCCGGGTCGGTTCCGGTCTGGTGAGACAGACCCGTTTGGGTCATCCAGTACCAGGCGGAATCGAGCCAGACCATGGAGTCGTTCCACGGACCCTGATCAGCCGAGACTGTCTTGGCCGCGCGCATAGGATCGTAGCTGCCACAACAGTCAAACGGAATCTTCACAAATCCCCAACCGTTAACGTTGGTGTTACAGGTGTAGCACCAGGCGGTCGAAATGTCAGCGTCATATCCAGCTACCTGCTGGGTGTGACCGGCATTATAATTGATATCAAAGTCAATCATACCGCCCATATAGACATCATCGACAGCGCCATAACGGCCATTGAACTCAAACTTCTCAAGGTAGAAGTTGTTCAGACGCGGCTCGTCATAAGCAGCTATAACGGTTGCACAGCCCTTGAAGCCCATAGTCCATTCGCCGCGATACGGAGGCTGAACGCCAACCTCGTTACTCTGCGCGTATAGCCAGTTCCAGTTCAAGCAAGTGCCGAGTGTATCGTACTCGCAGAAATCCTGGACTGAGTCGATGAACGCGAAGGTAACGATATCACCGTAAACGTCACGGTAAGCCGTTCCGTCGTCGGAGATACTACCAACCAAAGCGTTGGTCGTATGCTGCGGCGGGCAAAGGCCGTTGAGACAGTTAACATCGGGAAGAATTGATTCCCAACTCATGTCATAAGCGGACGACCAGTTAGAGGCCCAATGAGCGACTTTCTGTGAGAAAACGCCACCCGGTTTGCCCGGAGGCAGGTAGGTTCCGGATGTTCCAAAGATAAAGGCACCCTGCCAGAATGCACCACCATCTCCGTCGATTTCCATAGTTGTTATGTCACCTTCGGCAAGTTTGGTAGCATTCCAGATGTGGGCATAGTTCTGCTGGGTAGAACCGAATGTGATTTCGACGTCTTCATAGAGACAGCCACCGACAATACCCAACTGAATGCAAGGAACTGCATAGTTGACATTATCATCTTTGTAAGCACTGTCAATGAAGTAGTCGGGATCATTGGAATATACAAAGCAGTACATACCGGTGAATCCTCTCGGAACTTCCGGACCGTTCACATCAAGAGTGATAGGAATGTAGTTAACCGTCGAGTCGGTGTAGTCACCGGTCGGCGGAATAACGGTTCCCGGAGTCGGTGTCAGGGTCGAAGTATAGACCCATGACGGAATCGCAAACGCAGCGTTACTGCGAGTGTTACGCATACCCTGAGCGATATCATTGATTCCCAGCTCATCATTGATGGAGGCACGGAACATATCGACATTGCTGGCAAATTTGGAAGCAAGTCTTTCCATGTCTTCGGTGAGAGTCGGGTCAACGATCGCCATCGGAGCGCCACCCGGATCGCCGGCATCAGCCGGGATAGTTCCATTGGCCGTATCGGACAGAACGACCGTAACGGTCAAATTAGCGGCACCAAGGTTACCGATCGCACCCGGGAGACCAAGCGCATTGCTCGGATCCGGGAAGATAACGGTATAAGGATCCGGTAAACCGAAGGGAACCGGAACATTGATTCTGTATTGAGGGATGTCGAGACGCGGACGTTCAGTCTGCGGCGTGAAGCACATGAGCTTGTTCATGTAGCAGAATAGCAGGTGTTCGTCAACCATCGACGGTGAGTAATGGTGGGCATATTCATAACCGCCATTGGTAATCATCCGGCGATGGAAACGGTTGATGCCCGGATTGTCTGATTCGTAGAATTCGAGGAAGTCCTTACGGATACCACCTACGACCCAGTCGGGGGCTTCAACTTCGCAGCTCATCATCATGTCGGCCAGATAGAAAACATCCTGGCCGGGGTTACGAGTGGTTCTGGTATAAATCTCAGCACCGGTCTCTTTCGAAAAGGCCGTCGGGCCCTTCTGGATACCGTAACCGGTAACCCACGGAGCCCAACCGTAGTTGATAATATGAGAACCGTCAATAACAACCGCACAATAGTCGGCGGCGATACCAACGGAAGCCCAGTTCATCGAACCGGTAGCAGCATCAAGGCTGTAAACAATACCACCACTGTAGTAAATGTCTTCGCCATTGGGGCTGTACTCGGAAACGGCATAAACGGTGGGATCCGGGAAATCCTCTGAAGGAGGATCATACGAGATACCACCGAAGTGAGATTCAGGCTGATTTGCCGGATCGGCGTAACTATCCGGATCCAGGAATTCAAGCTGGTGTCCGGCAGTAGTCAGAAGATCCCATACCGGTTCACCGGTACACGGATTAATGGCGGTAATGTTACCGTCAGTGATGTTGTGATCGGTTCCGATAAATACGAGATCAACATCAGCACCATACGTAACGCCTTTGCCCACAAAACCACCGTAGTTGTTCGGATTGACTGACCAGCCGGTGTAAACCGCCTGGGTGGGATTACCGTCGGCAATAACCGGAACGGCATAAATATCACCATCGTCATCGTTATAGATAACAACAGGAACACCACCACACTCGACAACTACTGAATAACCCCAGGTCATGAAGTTGTTGCCATGAGCGATGAAGTTACGGGTCCAGTAGGTCGAACCGTCGGTGAGATTGAGAGCCGAGAAGGCCTTGGCGTCACCACCCGCGACCAGAACGACGGTTCTGGCTTCGCCGTAAGCGTCCAGATTAAAGATGGTCGGGGTACAATACATACCGCCACCAATAATCAAACCAGTCGGATCGTCATTCTGCCAGATTTCGGCACCAGTGTTCAAATCAACAGCAACAACTTCATTAAGGAAAACATTAACAACGGTATCATTATAAATGACAGCGCTGTTTAAGTTACCGAAATTGCCACCTTCATATTGCCAGGCTTTGGTCAAAGTACCCTGGACATCATCGCCAAGGGAAACCAAAGAGGCATGGCTACGGCCAAAGTCCTTACCATAGGTAGGCCAGTTTTCAAGACCTTTAGCGGTCAAACAGGCTCTCTCAGGAGTCGGGACGCAGCAAACATAAGCTTCAAAATACCAGGTGAAGTCGGTGCCGTAGTAGGAACCAACATATTCATATTCACCATAGGCTTCAACACAAGTCAGGCCGGTGTTGCAGGTACCATCATCCGACAAGATATTGATACCTGCGTCAATCGGAGCCAGCGGCTCCAGACCGGCCCAGATATCCATGTCGAAAATGATTCCGCCGCCCGCAAGGCCGGTGTAATCAACCGAGGTATAACCTGGATAGTAAACGTAGTCAACAGGATTCAGGACAGTCGTGTTCAACAGCGTTCCCGGCAAGCCAACAGCACCACCGGTGTTGGAACCATCGGAAGCAAAAATGTTGGCATTGGTGGGAAGCAGGAACTGATTCGGGTCGCCAACGTCATAAAGGACAAAGTCAACCTGCTCGAGACGACAGCCTAAGCCCAACGGTGAGAATTTCTCATACATGGCCGTACGGGACGAAGTCGGGCAAGCCCAGAAATAAGCGACATTACAAATGTCGGACAGCCAGGTACATGTCGAGAATTCGTCACGGCACAACTGCGCGTAGATCAGGAAGTTAACATCAACACCCCAATCACCCAGCATCGTGCCCCATATGCCACCCCAGCTTTCGGAACTGCGCAGTAAACCGCAGCTCGCGTCATCTGAGAGACCACCCAGAACCCAGCTCGGATCCGCATCGTTGGTTGACCAACCAACATGGAAATCGCTTCTGAATTCTATCGGTGTGGGCAGCGTGTATGTGGTGTAATCGGGATACCACAGGATCGACGCGTAAGGAATAGTAACGGGGAAGCCCGCAGCGACTGCGCCCGGGAATCCTAAGCCGTCATCTTCCCAAACGTAGAAATCCACATCCGGTGTGCCGACAGTAAAGTAATTATCAAACGCGACACCAATCTCCACAAGAGTTTCCGGTCCCGCGACCGAGAATCTCATGTTAAAATAGTCATCGCCATAAGCATCCGGCTGCGGCCATGCATAGTATGTATTACAATCGTAATCCAGAGTATAGCAAGAGGAGTAGGGGATTCTTCCGCAGCAAACGTCAGCATCCATGATATAGGCATAGTCGCCTGTCCATGAATACCAGCCATTGTACGGCGCACCGAAGTGCATCGTCATACGACCGGTCGCGCTGGTACCGTCATCACTGAGAATAAACAGCGTATCTTCGCCGGTGGCGGAGACGCACTGAATACCGATATAGAATTCTTCGCCGTCAGCAAAGACATAAGGATTGCCTCCATTGGCGGTCGAGAAATCAAAACCGGCCCAACCATAGGCGATAGCATCGACTTCGGTCGGTGTCAGTTCAACTTCAGCGATCAGGTTATGGCTCGCATCACGCAAAGTGGCTTTTGCGCCCGGCAAACCGATATGTGGTCCACCATAGAGCAAAACCCAAATTGTGTAGAGCGAACAGGTATAACCAGCTTCCGGCGACGTAAGCATACCGTATTCGTCGAGCGGATATCCTTCATCGGGCAGATACCAGAAATAAGCTGTGGGGCCGTAGTAGGAGAGGTTTGTGCAGTAGTAGTTGGGCGGAAGAATAACAGCAGGATTTTCAATGGGACGAAGAGACGCGGAAGGACGATCAATGTTCTCGGATTGCTGATAGGCTTTGACATCCTGGAATTTGGGAGCGTCCGGATTAATTCTAACTATAGGATTAATTCCGTCAATGGGTGTCACATCAGGATCAGAGCTAAAGGCCACACCAGTAAATGTGAGCAATAACCCTAAGGTGAGCACCGCGATTATCAGTCTATTAAACATCTAATTCCTCCTTAAAATTAGGAAATATAATGTTGCCAACCAAAACAGAAAGATTGACCAAACCATTCTGATATGAATTATTTCGGCAAAAATCGAAAAATCTTTGCTTCCCAAATCCATAAACTATAGCCTTGCGGTCAGTCCTCATAAACTCACCTCTGTCCAGGGATAGTGAGATTTTGCTTTGGGCGACAATTTCATAATCATTCCTATATGGAGTTAAGGAGTTAAACCTTTAATTGTTATCAAGAGTCTAAATTTAACTCCCGAAAGTCGTATTGAAGAATTAAATGCTTCTGAACTCTTATCTAAAAGCTTCATATTTTATTAATGACTTAAGTGTCACCTCCTAAACTAAAAACATAAAATTGCATAGTTGCCATTTCAGTTAATTACGAAGTAAAAAGAAGTAGGTGACTTCTGATCCAGACGGGGAAGGGATTTATCTTATTGGGAATATAAGCTTGTATTAGTAACGACCGGTTACTCTCAAACAAATATTTTTAAGACACTCTTTTCCCTTGCAGGAAACTTATGTCCTTTAACTACTGGACCGAATCTTAGAAACAATTACTGAGTCGAAAACAATTTGGCTCTCGTTTCGACCATCAGCAGACTTACGCACTCGTGGGTAAATATAATCAGGATATGAAGTTTGTCAAGCGGAAAATACTGTTTTTATGCGCTTTTTCCCTGTTTTTAATGATTTTTAAGAAAATTTTTCCAGTCCATGTTCTCGCACGCTATGTCGTTAAAAATCAACGACATACGGCAAGACTGTAGATTTCATCCAACATTTCAGTTTATCAACTATTGGAACCGCCCCATAACGCTGTTTGATTTTTGAACAGCAAAATATTAAATTTAATCGTGAAATTTTTCAAAAAATTATATCTGGTTCCCATTTTTATAATCCTTTTTTTGCTTATCAGGTTCGTCGGCGAAATCGGTCAGGATAGAGGTCCGCATGATCGTTTTAAGATAATTCGTATTATCGACGGCGATACGGTCGAGCTTCTCGGCGGCGACCGTCTGCGATTACTGGGTATCGATTGCCCGGAACGGGGCGAGTCTTATTATGATTCATCAACCGCCTATTTATCCCAACTGGCTTTAGATAAAGTCGTCCAGGTGAAATTTTCGCACCGTCGCCGCGACCGGTATGGTCGAATTCTGGGATATTTATCCGTTGATTCACAATTTATTAATGAAATGATAGTTCGAAACGGTCTGGCCTGTGTTTATCTGTTCGATGATAACCTGGCCGACCGGGAATATATCGACAGACTGCTGGCCGCGCAAAATTATGCTATCGATAACGGTCTTGGAATCTGGTCGATTGAACATATCGATGAACCTTATTATGTCGCCAAAAAGGGTGGTCTGCGGTTTCATCGCCCCGGTTGCAGCTCGGTCAAAAAATTAAAACCGGGTCAATATATTAAATTCGATTCACGTCTGGAAGCGTTCCGCAAGGGCCTCTCGCCCTGCCCCAACTGCCGCCCGTAAGTATTTAAGTGTTGCTCTTACCGGCCGATTGAGTATAATATAAAAAGATATCATGAAAGAAATACTGCGAATAATATTGGTTTTGTGCCTGTTCGGCCTGATTGTTTCATGCTGGTCGAATAATAACGCTGTTTATACCGGCCCGCCGCCGCGAACGACACCGCTGGATACGACCGGGGCGGAAGGTTACAAATGGTCACGACTACCCGAATCGCTGTTTGTCGAGTTTGTCGTGAATGAGAATAAAGGTTCCTGCCCGGTCAGGGTTGAGGTGCACAATTCCGGAACGCGATTGGTGCGGGTGGTAATCGATTCGGTATATTCATCCGGCTCATATAAACTTTTGTGGGATAGGCTCGACAGTGCCGGTGTCCTGCTTCAGCCGGGCAAGTATTATTATCAGTATTCTATCTGCGACAGTATCTATACTTATAGTTTCGATTTTCGCCGCCAGTTAAGGTAGGTATATTTGACAGATCACCTTATCGGTGCTATATTTGATTATGTCCGAAAAAGTTAATATTATTTCAAATCTGTCTATTCTTATCTCGATATTTTTGCTTTTTCTACCCGGTCTTGGTTTATCTGTCGAGGGGCCGCACCTGAGTCTTCCCGATTCGGTTTTTAATTTCGGATACGTCAAACAGGGGGCGACGGTCAGTCATACATTTCAACTTTGCTCAACCGGTGATGATACTCTTAAAATTATCATGATTCGCCCCGGCTGAGCCTGCACTCGCGCTCCTTTGGTAAAGGAGCTGATAACACCGGGCGAATGTACCCCGATGGAAATGATCTTTAATCCGACTAAACTTCTCGGGCCGCTGTGGCGGCTTCCCGAAATCACAACCAACGGTAATCCGGAAAAAAAGAAAGTTTGCATAGATGCCTATGTGTATAAATCCACCACACGACTGAAACACCCGATTGTTATGGATCATCCCCGGATTGACCTTCCTCAGTTCGGCGATGAAATTATCGATTCGGCCCGGTTAAAGATTAAGAACATCTCGCGGCAGGATTTGCATATAACCATTATTGAATCTCCCGAAGAGATTACTGTGACGATACCCGATATTATCAAGCCGGGCGATAGTGCCGATATTGAAGTAAAACTTAATGAGGATGCCCGTGATTTACAATTTTGGAAATCGATTACTTTTGAGCTTGATGATCCGGAGAATTGCCGTTTCACTATACCGGTTGAGAAGAGTCAGCGACTCCCGGAGATGCCGTCCCGCTAAAAACGGATTGACCGAATCCGTATTTGCCATATATTGTTGATGGAGCTATTGCTACTGCACGAATAATTACAGTCTGGCGGAGGTTATTTATATGAAATGTCGAAGAACATCGGTTCTGATTATATTTATTCTGTTTTTTATACCGGTTTTTACTTTTGGATATTACCCCCGTAAAGATGTCGATCGCTCGGTTCAAACCGCCAATCAACAGGTAATTGTCAAACTACGTGCCGAACTAAATCCCCATCCGACGGTCAATAAGCGGGGCGAGGCTGTTACCGGAATTGAACCTTTCGACAATATTAATTCAAAATACGGTATCCTCTCACAAAAATTCCTGTTTGAATCCTCGCCCGAAAGCCGATCGTCCGGGCCGCTTAAAAATATAGTGATAGTTAAAGCACCCGACGGGGTGGATATGGCGGTGCTGGTCGAGGCTTACGAAAAGCTGGATGAAGTCGTTTATGCGCACCCCGACTGGCCGCTGGAATTGTACGAGACTCCCGATGACCCGCATTATTCGCATCAGTGGGGTTTGAATAATATTGGTCAGCCGCATTATCATGTTGAACGAGGTCCCGACTGTTACGATGATATTCTGATTTATGATTCGGGTATGGTTGATGCCGATATTGATGCCTTGGAAGTATATGAGAACCCGCCTGATAAAACAGTGACCGCAGTTGTGGCGGTAATCGATACCGGGATAGATATGGATAATCCCGAATTGGCCGGAAGAATCTGGACCAACGAAAGTGAAATTCCTGATAATGGATTGGATGATGACCATAACGGGTATATCGATGATGTTCATGGATGGGATTTTGCCGGGGATCTGGCCGATTCATTGTCGGGCACATTTCCTTACGATGAAGACAATGACCCAACCGACGAGCATGGTCATGGAACCCATTGTGCCGGTATTATTGCGGCGGTGACCGACAATGCCGTCGGGGTCGCCGGCATAAATCCGGATTGTCTGATTATGCCGCTTGGTTTCCATCCGTATTTCCAGACCAGTTTTGGCGCCCGGGGGATTGTTTACGCCGCCGATAACGGGGCCGATATTATAAGTATGAGCTGGGGATTACCCTGGCCGGCCGGGGCTATCGAGGATGCCGTTGAATATGCCCATTCGAAGGGAGTTGCTTTGATTGCGGCGGCCGGGAATGACGGAACCGAGCAGTATAATTATCCGGCGGCTTACCCCAATGTTATTACCGTTGGTGCCACCGATCATAATGATGAGGTGACCGAGTTTTCAACCTATGGTGCACATCTGGAAATAAGCGCCCCCGGTCTGGCGGTACTTTCGCTTCGGGCCGACTCAACCGACATGTATGAAGAAAATTGCGAGCCGGGTGTTCATATTATTGATGGTTACTATTATCTGGCTTCGGGAACAAGTATGGCTTGTCCCCATGTGGCCGGCGCGGCCGGTTATATGAGGGCGGTCTCACCCGGATTAAAGGCGGTTAACATTCAGAATATTCTGGAAACCTCGGCCGATGATATAATCGATCCCTACGGTCTCGGCGAAAATCTTCCCGGATGGGACAAATACAGTGGTTTTGGACGGTTGAATCTGAATAATTCGCTTAGTGCCCTGCCGGATCGCAGGGCAAAAATAATTTCGCCGGTTATTAATCAATTCGTGTCAGGTGAAGTTACTATAACCGGTATTGCTGATGGTTTCGATTTTACCGGATATGTGTTGGAATATGGCGAGGGGAGTGTTCCAACCGAATGGACTCAAATTTACGCCTCTTCGAGTCCGGTAACGAATGGGACGCTTGGTATCTGGAATACGACCGGACTTAACGGGCAGTACACTATCCGTTTGCGTGTCGATGCGACTCATATATCAATGGTTACTCTTTATATAACAAATTCGACAGTTGCGTCAATTGTGTCACCGTTGGAAAACGACACGGCAATATCTTCGGCTGCCTTTTATGGTACAGCGCTATGCCCGGATTTTACACATTACACGATTGAATACGGGGAAGGATTGGAACCGGTTGACTTTTTCGAAATAGTCGAATCCTCAGTTCCGGTTATCGATGATGAAATCTGCCTGTGGAATATCGGGACTTTACCTGACGGATGGTACACATTTCGATTGAATGTCTATTCCGAAACCGGTCTGGCGGCGGCGGATACGGTGCATATTTATATGCTTTCACTGTTCTCGACCGAAAATGCCTGGAAAGTATCGTTTGACAGGGATGTCACCATAATGCCCAATTACGGCGACTTTGATAATGATGGGGTCAATGAGATTATTCTTGGTCATGATTACGGTATGGTGAGATATAATGTCGACGGGACCCTAAGCGATTTAAAAAAACTTCCGCCTTATCTTAATTATATGGTTCCACCTGCGGTCGGAGAAGTCGACGGTGACGGTATCGATGATTATGTGATGGTTGCTCTCTGGGATCAGGTTCCATATATCACCCGGATTTATGTTTTTCCGTCAACCGATACCACCTATTACAATTTTCTTGTCAGTCGCCCACCCTATACATCAAGCTATTACGGAAGTGATGAGTTTGCTCTGCCTTATGTGGCCTTGAAAGATATCGATAGCGATGGTATCGATGAAATCCATTATTATCCCGGACAGGTATCATCTTCGCTGGCACAATATTTCGTTTATCGTGCTGATGGTTCTCTATTGCTGGAAATCCCGGCACCGTGTACGACCGGGTATTTCGGGTATGTCTCGGCCGATGTTGATGGTGATGGTATCGATGAATTTTATGCGGGACGAAATATGTTATTTCAGATAGATACGCTGGGGGTAGTGCAGGATAGTTTTGATCTTAGTATGGGTGGGGCTTACGAATTCCGTACCTATACAATGTCGGCTGATGATATTGACGGTGACGGTAAGCTGGAACTTATAGTATTCGGTGCTTACTGGATTCCCGGAGGAACCCATTGGACCTATGTTTTCGATGAAAATCTTGTTTTAAAATCGGGCTGGCCGCATGACAGCGGTATTAATTATTATCTGGCGATGTGTGGGCCGGTGTTTGGAGATATCGACGGTGATGGCGGGAAGGAATATTTTCTGTCGATGTCGGAGTTAAATTATGGCCGAGTGCTGGCATGGCATGTTGACGGGTCGCCTTATACCGGTGATTCGGCCTTTCCGGTTTTCGGTATCCCCGAAAACCCGGCCAAATTAACCACACCGGTTATTGCCGATATGAATAATGACTTTTTACCGGATGTTGTTGTTTGTGCCGGAGCCGATATATATCAAACCTACGTGAAGGAACGAATTATTGCCTGGGATAACAACACCGACATATTACCCGGTTATCCTCTTGTAACGGTTCCTGAGTATGACACTGTTAATCCGGGTTCGGACTGGCATGCACCGGTTATCGGTGATATTAATAATGATGGTAATGTTGATATGATTATGACAACGATTAATAATGAACTTATGTTTATTAACTTCGATAATATACCGTATAACTCCAATGCATCACCGGCTGTTATGTGGAGATACAATCGTCGATTAAATGCGACCGGGACGATACGGGCCTTCATCTGCGGTGATGTTAATTCCGACGGTTATGTAAATATATTCGATATCACATTTATTATCGACTATTTGTACCGCGATGGGGCGACACCGGCATTTCCGGAATCGGCCGATATCAACAACGACGGCACTATCAATATCTTCGATATTACCGGATTAATAAATTATCTGTATTACGACGGCCCGTTCCCGAATTGCCCATAGTGCAGGTTAGTCTATCAGCTTCGAAATAAAACATCAATATTTGGGTTACGTCAGTTCCTGCGTCCCATTTATGGGACGTGTGAACTGACGCCCGATTCGTGTATAATTATTACGCCGGGTCACACCCCCGATAAATCGGGAGCAGGACCCGGCGCAATTCTATTTGCCATTTTTTAGCTATCTCAACGTCTTATATCAAGAAGTAAATAATCAATACTAATTTGCTTTTAACCAGTTGGCGATGTCGTCGATGACTTTCTCAGCGACATGTCCCTCGGTCATATATTCATCGGGCGTGCTTTTACCCTCACCATCCATAAAAAGATGATTGAGATTTGGATACGATTTTAGAATAACATTATTTTTGTTGGACAGCGCCTTCTCCCATAATCGGAAATCCTCCATAGTTACCTGATAATCTCGCTCACCCTGTAAAATCAACATCGGTTGCGGAAGTTTATCGGCTATTTCGGGTGGATTGTATCCGCGCAAATCTAGCCAGTACACCGCCGGAATACCAAGTGGCAGATCTGCGGTTGGTGTTGATGTGGAGAGATTTTTATCTTTCACCTTTGCTACCTGCGCTTTGATGTCTTCTATTTCTTTGTCCTTGTCAATCAAAGTTGAATCACCCAGCGAATAAAGATAAATCATCTGCTCCAGAACTACATCCTCCAGCGGGCGGGCCGTTCCGGCCATAACTATAAAGCCGGCAATTTTATTGTCACGAATCCCGATACGCGGTATCAGCATCGCCCCCAGACTATGCCCCAGAACAAAAATCCGGTCGTGATTGATCTGCGACTCCTGACGAAGCAGTTCCACCGCCGCCAGAGCATCATCAATGGTTTCTTCCTTAACAGTCATTTTATCGACCGCACCGCCCAGTTGGGCGCCATATACCAGGGTGCGTTTATCGTACGATAAAACGGCGATACCTTGTGTCGCCAGACCGCAGGCCAGATCGCGGAACGGTTTATTCGCTCCAACCGATTCATCGCGATCATTCGGCCCCGAACCATGCACCAGCACCACCGCCGGGTGTGGCCCGTCGCCCTTCGGGACAGTTAATGTCCCCGGAAGCGATATCTCGCCGGAGTGGATTATAACTCCCCGTTCCTCATACGAATTGACGTCAACGTATGAAGGTATTTGATAGCGGTTCGGCCCGTCCTTGGTCTCGTCAAAAAACATCCCGGCGATTTGCCGGTTGCTGTTAAAGACGATTCTAAGAATTACATTCATTTTTTCGAATTCGCAGGTCACAAAAACAGTTTCGTACTCACCCTTTTTCTCGGTTCTGATACCGATCTGTCTTTTATATTCACCAACCTGTATCTTAAAATATTCCCAGATCTGTTGAAGTTGTTCCGGGGGGAGCGCCTCGAGCATGGTGCTGTCGTAGTTTTGTGTCGCCTGAACATATTCCTTTTTTTCAAGCAGATCGATATATGCGATGGCTTGATTAACGATGTCGTTATTGTCCGACTCGGTTTTTTCTTTACCGCAATGAACTAATAGCAAACTGATACAGACCAATAAAAGAATAAAGATAGATTTTTTCATTTTTCTCTCCTGAGTGAAAATTCGACCCAAACATACGGCGATGGTGCTATTATAGTCAATATATATTTAGCGGAGTTGTTGACGGCAGTTGAAATACTTGTTGGAAAAATCATATTTGGAACAATATTGATGCGTCACTGTTTTTATTAAATGTTTGTTGAATCAAAAAGGAGAGTTATTATGAAACATTTAGCTTTATCGATAGCCGCGCTACTAATGGTGCCGGTGATGGTGCCGGCGCATTGCGAGATCCCTTGCGGAATTTATGACGATACCGCCCGTTACGACATACTCGAGGAGCATATCACGACGATGGAAAAATCGATGAATGAAATCGTAAGTCTGTCGGCGCGGGGAGAGAAAAATTATAATCAGCTTATTCGCTGGGTGATGAACAAAGAGGATCACGCTGACAAATTTATGGAGATTGTTACTCAGTATTTTATGACCCAGCGCTTGAAACCGGTGACGGCCGACATGGGGGAGAAGTATAGCGATTATATCACACAATTAAAGTATTTGCATGAGATGCTTGTCTATGCGATGAAGTGCAAACAAACGACCGATTTGGCGAATATTGAGAAGTTGAGGGAATTAGTCGTTGTCTCGAGAGAGTTGTACTTTAAGAAATAGGAGAATATCAAATAGTTGCGTCAGGTCACACTCCCGATAAATCGGAAGCAGACCTGCCGCTAGTTTTACTGATATGCCTACTTATCGTAGTACATCATAAATTCCCATGGGTGAGGGCGGATGCGGATATGCTCGACATCCTTGCTCTTGATATTTATCCACGCTTCGATTAAATCTTCATTAAAAACATTACCCTCAAGCAGGAATTCATAATCTTTTTTCAAGGCATCGAGCGCCTTGGTCAGCGAAGTCGGAAGCAACGGAATCTTTTTAAGTTCTTTCTCGGGCAGATGCGTAATATCCTTGTCGAATGGCTGACCGGGATCGATTTTATTTCGGATACCGTCGAGACCGGCCATAATCATTGCCGCATAGGCCAGATACGGATTGCAGGTGCCATCGGGGGGACGGAACTCAAGACGATAGGTTTCAGGCTGGCGCTGGTAACCCGGAATACGAATACAGGCGGTGCGATTGGCGACCGAGTATGTCCCCCTGACCGGCGCTTCAAAACCGGGAACAAGGCGTTTGTATGAGTTGGTCGAGGGATTAGTGAAGGCAAACAACGCCGCGGCATGTTTTAAAAGACCGCCAATATAGTACAAACCTGTTTTCGAGAACCGTGCCGGTCCTTTGGCATCGTAAAAAATCGAGCCGTTTTTATCGGCAAGATATTGATGCACGTGCAGTCCCGAACCCGGTTCGTTAAACAACGGTTTGGGCATAAAGGTCGCCGATTTGCCAAGACGGAACGCATGGTTTTTGACAATATATTTAAGGATCATCGTCTGATCGGCGGCTTTAGTCATCTCCTCGAATTTGGTTTCGATTTCGTGCTGTCCGGCGCCGCCGACTTCGTGATGATGGTATTTCAAACCGATACCGACATCGTTTAAAAGACTGGTAATCTCGGAACGAATATTAAATGTCCGGTCTTTTGGCGGAGCGGCGTGATACCCGCCCTTATACTGCACTTTGTAGCCGAGGTTTTTATCGCTTTCGCGGCCCGTGTTCCATTCGGCCTCTTCCGAATCGAGGAAATAATACCCTTCCTCCGGCCCCTGATTGAATTTAACCTCGCTAAAGAGATGGAATTCATATTCCGGTCCCAGTATCGCTTTTGTTCCCGGAAGAATCTTTTTTAAATATTTCGCAGCATATTGTATTACGCGGCGCGGATTGCGGGAGTACGGTTCAATATTATTTTCCACCGACATAATATCACAGATGAATGACAGCGTCGGTTCCTGGAAAAAAGTATCCATAAAAACAGTGTCGATATCGGGCAGAACGATCATATCGCCTTTTTCGATTTTGGTGAAACCGGGAAGCGAGGAACCGTCAACCCCGACACCATATTCGAATAACTCCGGGGTCAGGCTTTCCGACGGAATCGTTATATGATGCCAGTCGCCGATTAAGTCGGTGAACTTGATATCGATATATTTTATACCTTTTTGTTTTACCATCTTTTGCAGATTTGTCAATGTCGGCATATTACTCTCCAATTTCAAAGGTGTATAAACCGCCCTAATTAACAAAAAACGGCCAAAAATGCAACCGGAATTAGATTATGATTGATAATTATTTTAATCTGCAAGAAATGATAAAGACAGGTTTACTTCGCCTGATTCGGTCGATTTTTCGTTTTTCCATACAAAAGTGTAATCCCGCGTAAGTATATAGGCGCCAACAGTAAAATATATGTTTATACACAATTTTCTATAGATACTCACAGTTTATCCACACCGTTTTTTCAAATTTAATTTTTTGTCGTTGTTTTAAAGTATTAAAAAAATTATAAATCACAAGATTATCGCCGATAATTTGAATAGACGCGGAGAACCGGAAATATGCCGACTATTTTAAAATTAGACAATCTTCTGAATGCCGTTCCCGAAATTACGCGGCTGGAAGCCAGCCTGCACGAGAAGGGGTATAAACTTATCGCCGGTGTCGATGAGGCCGGACGCGGGCCGCTGGCCGGACCGGTAGTAGCGGCGGCGGTGATTATCCCGCAGGATGTCGTTATAGAAGGTCTGAAGGATTCCAAGAAACTTACCCCCGCGAGACGTGATTATCTGTTCGACGAAATCGCCGCCTCGGGCGCCTATTGTGCGGTCGGGATAATCGACAACGAGACGATAGACCAGGTAAATATCCTTAAAGCCTCACTGTTGGCGATGCGAAAGGCGGTTATTTCGCTTAAACAGGGATCGGATTTTATTATCGTTGACGGGCCGCATACGATTCCCAATATCGAGACACCGCAGATGGCGATTGTTGGTGGAGATCGCTTCTGCCCCTCAATATCGGCCGCCTCGATTATCGCCAAAGTAACCCGGGACCGGATTATGGATAAATACGATGAGCTGTATCCCGAGTTTTCATTTGGATGTCATCGCGGTTATCCGACCGCGAAACATTTCGCGGAACTCAAAGAGAATGGCCCAACAGATATCCATCGCAAAACATTTCGACCCGTTTCTGAAGTACTGAAACAGGTCGCGCATTAGTTTGTCTTCGATTAAAGTTTTATTATGACCGAACGCCGGTTTAACAGGAAAAAAGGGGGAGATTACGAAAAACTGGCCGAAAAATATCTGATCGAAAATAAATTTTCTATTCTGGAGCGCAACTGGACAGCCGGTCATAAAGAAATCGACCTGATTGCTTTAAAAGATAACACGGTTGTATTTGTCGAGGTCAAGGGGGGAAGTTCGAAACAATATGGGCATCCCTCGGAACGGGTCGATAAACGTAAACGAGAGAATCTAATCAACGCCGCCGAGCGGTATATCCTCGCGAATAATTTCAGTGGTTATGATTTTCGGTTTGATATAATTACCTTCTACGACGGTAAGCTCGAACATTACCCCGACGCATTTCAGTGTGAAGAGTAATTAGTAGTCAGTTTTCATTTTTTGTAGGTCGGCGTTCCGAGCGAGAGCACGATTAAATTGTGCCAAGCGAGAAACCCGACATTTTTTAGTAGGTGCATCCTTTCCTTTGTCAGGACTTCGCCCTTTACAAAATCCAGGACTTCGCGGGATCATACACCAATCCTGGGTGATTTTTTTGAACCGTGATCGGTGGGTCCTCTGACCCACCACGGCGAGTCGAAGACTCGCTGGTAAGACGATAGAATTTTATTTATAGATTGTCATGGGAAGAAACCCACTACCCTTTATTTTATTCAGGATCTTCGACAGAGCGGTGGGTGACCCGGTCTACTGATTTTATTGGGTACCCATAAATGTTACTTGAGTCGTTCGGCCAAATAAGATTCCATGGAGAAGCCCCCCAAAACGGTTTTCCAAGTAAGGCGGCCGCTTGATTCGAGACTCGCTTTTTTAAGGACAGTTGCATTTATAGATTTATCGGTTGGATCGGAAATGTAACGTAAAAAAAGGGCACCTATTGGCTCTATGCACGAATATGATGACTCCCGTAGGACAATGTTATCAATTCTATAGTTTATAGATACACCGGGGTAGTTGATCCCGTCAAGAAAACCATCCGTATCGGCGCACAATATACGCTCGGTATATGCTACGCTAAGCTTATATTCATCAGGTATGCCGTCGTTTGGTTTAGCGAAGACTGCTGCTATATGTTTAAGTATTCTTTCTGCAACTGCAATCGAATCGTCTCTCGGTTTATTAAAATCAAAATGCAGTTGATCGATTGTCTTGTGATAGAATGCGTCTACTCTCCTGAGATCGGGTCGTTGTTGTTTGGCGGCTTCGTGTGCGACAATGTTCGCTAGTCTAAGGGATGTCCCGGGTTTTGGCCTCCAGATACCGACTGTAGCATACCCGGGAATCAAGAGAGATCGAGAAGTGGTAGAATACGCCGTTTCAAGAAGGGCAATCTCGAGGCTATATCCAGCATAGAACGCGGATTTACCCGCTAGATTCGCCCGGCCCATGGTTTGAATCGCCTTGCTTGGGGGCATGCCGATGTCCTCGATTCGTCTATATGGATCTTCGGATGGATTTAACCTCGCTCGAAACAGGAAAAGATTGGATGTGAAACTTCCATATGTAACAGGCAAGTATGGGAAATACGACCACGTAAGCTGGCTAACTTCCGAGTATGTTGTTGATGCTAGATTCAACGACTCTAGGTGCTTTATTGATGCCTCAGCTTCCCCCATTGTTGGAAGCTCAACATTTGAATCTCCTTGTAGTCGCATAGCGTATAATTCCCTATCTCAGTTTATGATATAAGATATAAGATTAATTTATCTGAAGGAAATTGTCAACTTTTATCAGGGAAAACCATGTATTCTTACTTATGGGAATGGATATGAAGACATTATTATATATTGTTGTCTCATTATCGGTTGTTCACTAGTTATTTTTTCCGACCACCCTCTCTATCTCCGCCAGAAGCACCTCTTCCAGCTTTTCTTCCGGGAATTTTTTGATGATTTTACCTTTTTTGAATAGCAGGCCGACACCATTACCGCCGGTGATTCCGATATCGGCCGAGGCCGCTTCACCCGGGCCGTTCACCACGCAGCCCATCACCGCCACTTTCAGCGGTGTTTTGATATGTCGTGTCTTGCGTTCGATAGATTCGGCCAGCGGAATCAAATCAATCTGGCATCGTCCGCAGGTAGGGCAGGAAATAATTTCGATCCCTTCTTTTTTTAGTTCCAGCGATTTAAGAATCGATTTGGCGACAGATATTTCTTTAACCGGGTCGGCGGTAAGTGAGACGCGTATCGTATCGCCGATACCGTGAATCAGCATCGCGCCCAGCCCCACCGAGGATTTTATCGCGCCAGTTTGGAATGTGCCCGCCTCGGTGATACCAAGATGAAACGGATAATCGACTTTCTCGGCCATCAGAAGATGCGCCCAGAAAGAAGTGTTAACATTGGTTGATTTTAATGAAATTACTATATCGGTGAAGTTTTTACTTTCGAGTATTTCTATCTGACGTTTCGTTGCGACAACAAATGCTTCCGGATTGTCACGACCGTATTTTTTTACCAGGTCAGCAGGAAGCGAACCGGAGTTGGCGCCGACACGAATCGGGATCCCGGCATCTTTAGCCGCCCGGGTGACTTCCTTAACTTTCCAGTCCTCGCCGATATTTCCCGGATTGATACGAATCTTATCGACTCCCTGCTTGATTGCTTCGAGGGCAAGTTTGTATTTAAAATGTATATCAGCTACCAGCGGGATTTTGATTTTTGATTTTATCTCGGCCAGTTTCGACGCGGCCATCATATCAGGCACCGCGACACGAATTATTTCGCATCCCGCTTTGGTTAATCTTTTTATCTGGCGGACAGTGGTCGCAACATCACGCGTATCGGTGTTGGTCATAGATTGGATACTAACCGGAAAACCGCCGCCGATTATTACCGAGCCGACCTTGACCGGTTTACTTTTTCTTCGCTGAGGCGGGTATTTCAGTTCCATATTTATTATACTTGACCCATAGGTTATCGAAACGTAATTTACGCTATTTGGTGATAATATCAACCGAAAGTTGTTGACTTTATGGTACTGCGGATAATCGGAGCGATAGTTTTACTGGTGGTGATTGTTTTCGGGTATTTTTTTTCCCGTGATAAAATAATCGAAAGTAAGCTGGATGAATATTCTTTGTATGCCGGCGTTATTGCCGAGACCTCCATTGCCGCGACTTTATATCGTAACCAGAGCGATTCATTTATAGTAGCGCGCGATTCGATATTACAGCAATATGACCTGACAATGGATGATATAGAAACCTTCCGTGAAAAGATGCAGTCTAAACCAAACGACTGGCGGATTGTATTCGATATGGTCGCCTATATGACCGATTCGGTGGTCGAGCTTCGGTCGCAGAGAGATAAGATTATAAAAGACAGTGTTTCCGATTCAACATCAAATATAAAGTAGCAATACGAAAATTATTTATGCATACCCTTGTCGATTTTATCGAATTCGAGAACCATGCCCGATCTCGGATTCCCCGCACCCTTACTGGTTCTAAGCACTTTCTTCTCGCCGGTCCAAAACTCATAAAAGGCCGGTTCCTTTTTGATAGCTTTTCTTTTTACGCTTCCGGAAATAATTTCTATCGGGCGTTGATTTAATATCCCGGTAACAGTAGTGTAGATTCCGTATTTCTCGCATTCTTCAAATGCCTTTTTGCTGATTTTAATACGAACCGGGAATTCACTTCCATTAAAAGAACATTGGAAACTTTTGTCCATTCCTTTTCGTGCCATAGGTGGCCTCCTTTTGTAATTTATGGTTGTATATTATTAATATTGCCGATTATAATCTGATTGCAAGTATATTTTTTGGTGTTATTTTTGGTTTGAGACTGCCGCGTGCGGTGAGCTGGCAGCACGGGGAATTATTGCACTTGATTTGTGAGTTCGGTTTAACTGTCGGAATTTTGCCTTATTTCCCCGGGGCTAGTGTACGTCCTCGTGCACCAGCTCTTATAAAAAAATGGCAGAACCACGACGTGGTGTCACCACATCGTCCCCTCGCTGAAGCTCCGGGACTGTGGTTCTGCCTACTCTTAATACCGGCGCAATGTCGTTTGTGATACGACCGTTATTCGCAGAAAATCCGGACTACCTCTTTGTCGTCATCGACGTTAATCTGCATCTCTGACAATGATTCCAACACACGATCAACCGAATCGCCTTCCAATTCATTAACATCGAAGTTTATACCTTTCTCATGAAGCGCTTCGTTAATTTTGTTTTTGGCGTCATTCGGAATTACCGAACCCAGTTTTATCCCGGCCCGAATAATTTGAAGCGGGATTGTAATATTTACCTTATCTTTTGTCTCTCCGCTTTTTGGCTCTACCTGGATTTTCAGGCACTTCAGCTTACCCTTATGTTGCGGTTCTGTTTTTTCGGCCGCCGGTTTGGGCCGATTAAGCGCATCAAGCAACCGCTCGGCATCCTCGGCCGAAATTTTTCCCTCGGCCAACATGTTCAGTATTTTGCGACGTTCTTCGGACATGACTTCGTTCCTTTCATGCTATAAACGGATTTAAGATTTCAATATTATTGCTTCGGATAAGAGGTCCTCGGGCCGAATCGGGTAAAAAGCTAACACTATAAACAGGCGGTACAAACGTGTTTGAAATTATTTTCAGTCTCAGATCGGCGGTCCTGATCGGCCCGATTTTGCGGCTTATAGACAGATTGTTGATAATTCGGCTGTTTGTCAACATGTTATCCCCATTTTCTAAACAACACTATTTCCGGTTAAAGACTCACTTTCGGCCTTTTAGTCTTTTAATCGCTTCCTCGACGCTGATTTCGCCTTTTTCCAGCAGAGCAAGGGCTTCATCCTGTTCCGGTTCTGATTCGATTTTAACAAAATCAAGTTTCTCGCCGATTCTGTTAAGCCGGCTTTTGATAGTTGGATAACTGACCCCGAAGTATTGTTCCATCTGCTTGATAGAGCCGTGACACCGGATAAAGGCGGCGGCAAAGATTTGATCCTCACTCGTTAGTTTGGCCAGTGGGGGTAATTCGAACCGGCCTTCGATGGATATATCGGAATCGGCCAATCTAACCTTTTCCACAACAATCGGTTTGCCCTGGGTGAGTCGGGTTAATTCCTGCCAGTCTTTACTCATATAACCTCCAAAATTAACATATTCAATATTTAATACGCATATATATTAATTATGTTTCATATGAAATTAATATTCGTAATATTTGTCAAGGCATTTCTTAATAATATTAATAATTAAATTAATGTTTTGATATTTTGGATATTCGGCTTATTTTCTGATTATGCTTGATAATGATAGTTTAGAGCAATTAAAATCGACTCTGGAGCGGAAAATGAACAGTAAAATCCGCCCCAAAAAGATTAAAGCGATTACGGTTAATCCAGCCAGTCATCTCTTGCCAAAGATGCATATTGTTGTTGGGAAGGAATATAAAAATCTCGAACCGGACGCGGGACTTCATAAAGTATTAGCTATTTTTGAAGCGACTACTTTTATAGTCTGCACCCGCGATCGCGGGGTTGAGAAAGGTATCCCGTTTTTTTTCGCCAAAGAGGATGTTCTGGCGGTTGAACTGGCGGAATAGATACTGATCTCAAATTGTGATTGATTGAACTCAATTCGAGACCGGAAACGACTGTTATTTCACGAAAACTTTTAATAAGCCGAGTCCTGTCAGGGTGGCAATACTGACAATAACGCCGGCGATTACAACCCCCAGCGCCAGATACCAGAACGAGCGTTTCTTATCGAGCTGTAATAACCAGGCGGCGAGGGTACCGGTGTAGGCGCCGGTTATCGGAAGCGGGATGGCGACAAACAGCATAATCCCCCAGTAGCCGTATTTTTTGACATTCTTTTCCGCTTTTTTGCGGGTGCGGATCACCCATTTGTCGAAAATCAAACGATAAAATTTTATTTTATAAAAGACGTTGTGTAATGTCTCCAGAAACAGATATAAAATCGGAATGACCAGGATATTGGATAAAACACAGACAATATAGGCGGTTAGAATATTTATATCATTGCCAACGGCGTATGGTATCCCGCCGCGCAGTTCCGATATCGGCAGAAGCGACAAAATAGCGGCATGAATTAGTATATTCAAAAATTTATCTCCAGATATTTATCATCGGTAACAATATAAGAGGTGTGGTATCCGGTTGCCAATCCATTACTTCAAAAACTCAAACAATTTCGAGATTTTAATCGGCGTTATACTATACAATCCCTGACCGTATTTGCATCCGGCCATCGAGCCGAACGAGCGCGCCATCGATTCCAAAGACCAGATATAATCACGCGATTTTTCCGGATTCAAAAACTGCGACTTATGGCACTTAAGCGCTTCAATCCAGATATCGAATACTTCGGTTATATCAACCACCATCGTCGGACTTATCCCCGGCGGCAAAAAATAATGGAAAATATTTTTAACAAGAAACGGCTCACCCTCGACCGGCAGTTTCTTAAGTGTGGCGTAGTTGGCGGCGTTGATTGTAATCTGTCCGGCGGCGACATGATCCGGATGCGACTGTCGTCGGCCATGACCGACATTGGGGTATGGGGTCAGAATAATTTGCGGCCTGTATTTTCTGATGGCGGCGGCCAGTTCGAGACGTCGTTCGTAAGTATCGAATAATTTGCAGTCACCCCAGTCGAATGTCTCGAGTAAATCGGAACCGAGTGTTTTGGCGGCGCTATGGGCCTCTTCATCGCGAATCTCAGCCGTTCCGCCGGTCCCCATCTCGCCTTTGGTCAGATATATTATCCCGGTTTTAAGACCGTCACGATTAAGTCCGGCCAGAATCCCGCCGGTTCCGACCTCGACATCGTCGGGATGAGCACCGATTGATATTAAATCGTAGTCCATAACAAATCCCGTTCAAAAAAACAGCCGGAGCAGGTAAACCCTTTTCCGGCTGTAATATTCAAAAAATCAATACGTCAATCATAATCCGGGAAATGATCCGAGTGGAATTTCAACAATGCCGGCAACATATCATAAATGAAGTTGTCGGTCGTTCCCCGGAAGTCTTCGTAACCGTCGTATACCAATGTATCAATACTCTGTCCAAGATAGGTTCCAAGATAGTCGGCGAAACTCCGCGTCTGTTCGTTAAAGCCGAATCCCTGATCCGCCGCCATAAACAGCTTGATATATTTACCGTCGAATGCATTCGGATAATCATCAATAAGCGAACTTATATTGTTATCCAGCCACAAATTCCAAACCGTATCATAAACCGCCCCGGTGGAATCAAACGGCATAATACAGCGGACATTACCGCCCGGATGAATCAAAGTTGCCGTGTCGGGGAAGTAGGTTGTATCATTGGCCCAGAATTCCATATCGTCGTTCCACAGCATCGTATCATAATCTACATACGGTGTAAAGCTGCATGCCATCGAGATTAACATTCCCAGCGCCGCATGATCGGTGGAATCAAGCGTTTTGTACTGAGCATGCGGGATAACGCCACCACCCAGACTGTTTACAACATCGGTAAACAAAGTTCTCAAACCGCCAGTACCGCCAGCCCCATCAAAATCAAGAGGCGCCGAAACAGCCGATACCGCTGAAAAATTCTCGCTGTATTTGGCTGCGATTTTAAAGGCGCCATAACCGCCGAGACCAAAACCGGAAATGGCTCGTCCGGAACCATCAGATGCCGAATCGCTATTGAAAACAGAATACATATAATCAATCAGGGTACCTGATATACCGTCATTTTCAATACTACCGATTGCTTTAGCGTACTTACCGCCCGCATACGTATCACCGTAACATATACCGCCATAGCCGGAAGAACCGTCAATACAGACAATAATCATCGGTTTGATAGTACCCTCGGCGATCATTTTGTCCGCCACAGCGACCAAACCGTGATTAAAATAATAATCTTCGGTCTTACCGTAAGGAGGCAATAAATACAATGTCGGGAAAGGCTTGTTATTGCCACCGGTATCGAAATTGGGCGGGGTGTATGGTTTAAATTTAATAATCGGGGCATCTTTTACTGAAGTAAACATGGATAAACCCAAATCCTCGGCAAACAGATGCCATGTAATCCAGTCAACATAATTAACTGTTCGAGGTGCGAACGGCTCCGTGAGATTGGTTCCCCGGTCGGTGCAGCCGTTTAGCCAGGCGAAAAGAATTATAACCGAAAATATCAATATAAGTTTTTTGGTCATTTCCAACCCTCCTAAAACCGGTATGAGATTCCGAGCACGGTTTGATAAACATCAGCCTGATATGTTCCCGGAAGATTGTCCATCAAGTCGTCATCGTCATAGTATGAAATTGCCCCGGTTTTGGCATCGCCATGGTGCGTATAGGTCGCGGCCAGATCGAGATGCCAGAAACCAACCTCGAATCCAACCCCTATACTATATGCGTATTTGGTATATAAATCCATAAACTGCGGGAGCAAAGTTTCATTATTTGTCACCGTTTGATCTACCGAAAAACCGCCTCTCAGGTCAACGTATTCTCTAAACTTATAATTCGCACCGAGCATTGCCCGACCGGCATTTTCCCAATCTACCGGAACCGAGATATCGGTTTGCATCAATCCTGTTAACCGGTCAAAATCGGTTGAGGGAACACTAATATTGTAGTTACTGTATTCGAATTCGAATCCTTCGTACGCCGACCAGAGAGTATATTCCAAATCAAGGTCAACAGTCAGTTTTTCATTGACACGCATGGCCGCCCCGACGCCGATTGAAGCCGGAAGGTCGAGAGTTGTCTCAAAATCGGAGTGACCATACATCCGTCCGCCGGAAAGGAAATAACGTTCTTCGGAAGATTCGCTGTAGGTTTGGCCGAGGGTGCGATTATCAGCCAGGTATAACTGAAAGTCGGTTTCGCCGCTGATATTGATTGAAGCCGGTCCGGTGAACACTAAACCGACATCAATATCATCGGTAACTTCATAAAGTGCTCCGACACGGAAACCGAAGCCCCAGCCCATACCGTCATTGTTATACCATTCCGGTATTTTTTCGAATGGACGGTGATCAACAGAAGATATCGGATTATCGTATAAAACAACACTGTTATATATCAAATCACCTCGCAAAAGCGCCAAACCCACACCCAGCGATAGTTTTTCATCCATAAATTCTTTGGCGGCTGTTACCTGGAAAGCGACAACGTCAAGATTGTTATAAAACTGTGAATGAGGGTAACCGGTTTCGGAGTAAGCGGGGATATTCCGAAATAGTTCCCAGCTTTGATTTTGATCGAACAACTGCATAATCGACAGGCCCCAAACCGTTTCACCCCAGACTGGAAGCCTGACCAGAATAGCACCCTGCGGAACATTAAGATTGGCATGATGATTATAAAGTTCCTGTCCATTTAAATAGCCGGATTCATATTCATTACCCCACATCATATTCGGTTCGACCGAATACCGATTGTGAAAGACGGCCAGATTTCCGGCGATTGTATTATCCTGTATGCGGCTGTATCCGGCTGGATTATAATATGCCGCCGACCAGTCATCGGCAAGAGCTCTAAAAGCCCCACCCATTCCTCTTGCTTTGACTCCCAATCCGTCGAATGTAAAACCGGCGGCGAATGCGTTGGCCGTTATAAGCATCAGGAGTAGAAGGCAAAAGGCAGAGCACCTCAAAACTGTCATTTCATCTCCACCGTTATTTAAAAGTCAATTTTATTTCAGTTTCCCTTTGGCAATGAAAAAATCCATCGCCATAATAATATGCATCATCGGTCGAATTTCGTTTTAAACCGACCCGACCGAAAAAGTCGGGGAAAGTTACTACAACACCATCTATTTGTCAAGTCCTCTAAAAGATTTTTTGTTTCCGCCCTTTTTTCGACATTGTTCCTTTTCCCCGTTTGCCTTAATTTAGACGCACAACCGCCGTTATTTGGGTAATCGATTCTGAGAAAATATTAGAACCGCTGAAAATATCGCCAATACGGCTGTATTAATATATCAGCCGGTTTTTCCGATAACGGGGATAGGGGAGCTATCGACTGGCGCTTTATAATTTCCGAATAAGTCTTCGGTTGATATTCCGCGGTTGAATAGGGGGCACAAATGAAAAGCTATCGAAAACGGGAAAATGAGCAGACAATTATTGACTCTTTAGATGGCCTGGTTATCCTGATTGATACGAACTACAAAATCGTTCAGGTAAATTCCCCGAAAAAGAACCGGAACGGAGAAAATGATTTAATCGGCCCGATCGGCAGAGATTTTTTTGATGTTTTCTCGTTTTTTAATAAGAAAATAAAGAATGATTACGACAGTATATTTAAAAACGGCGAATCTAAACTTGGTGAAGAGATTTTTTGTGTTAATGGAAAACAAATGATCCTCAAACTCGGAAAAGTTCCATTATTCGAAAATCGCCGAGTTATAAAAATTCTCACACATATTCATGATATTACAGAACAGTGTCAATCGTTAGAAAAATTAAAAGAAAGCGAATGGCGGTATCGAAATCTGGTCGAAAATGTCAACGACGTTATTTATTCCACTTCCCCGGAAGGATCTTTAATTTCGTTAAACAAGGTCTTTGAAGACGTGACCGGTTGGTCCCGAGACAAATGGCTCGGAAAATCGTTTGCGGGTTTGATTCATCCCGATGATCTCGGTTTGGCTATGAAATCTTTTGAAACCGCTCTTCGAGGGGAAAATCCCCCGGTTCTTGAATACAGGGTGTTAACTAAATCGGGGGAATACCTTATCGGGGAATTCGTTCAGACAGGGCTGGAATTAGATGGAAAAATTATCAAGGTTCTGGGTATCGCCCGTGATATAACGAAACGCAAGAAGGCCGAAGAAAATCTGAAAGCATTATCTGCGCGTAATGAGGCATTATTAGCCTCTATTCCGGATATCGTGGTAGAAGTTGATGTTAATAAAGTATTCAAATGGATAAACAAGGCCGGCTATGATTTTTATGGTGACGATGTTATTGGAAAAGAAGCGGGATATTATTTTGAAGGCAGTCAGGATACTTACAAAGTCGTTCAGCCGATTTTTAACGGCGATGAAAATACCGTTTACGTGGAAAGCTGGCAGCGACGTCAGGACGGAGAACAAAGATTGTTGGCGTGGTGGTGTCGAACCCTCAAAGATAAAGACGGAAACGTTGCCGGAGCTTTATCGACCGCGCGCGATATAACGGAGCTTCGTAAATCGGAGGAAGAATTAAGAAAGTTTAAGACCATATCGGATAAAGCCAATTATGGAACAGCGATAGCCGATATGACCGGTCGGTTGATATATGTCAATGACGCATTTGCCGAAATGCATGGTTACATGGCGAAGCAACTTACAGGAGAGTCGCTGACAATTTTTCATAATGAAAAGCAGCTGCCGCGTGTGAACGAACTGAATGAATATTTAAGAAAAAAAGGTAATTATACATCGGAAGAAGTCTGGCATTTAAAAGCAGATGGGACAGAATTCCCGACTTTAATGAATGCCTCGGTTATCAAAGATGATAAAGGTAACCCGATGTTCCTGGCGGCGACAGCCATTGATATAACCGAAAACAAAATGTTGCAGCAGTCTGCCGAACGGGCCAAGAAATTGGAGATGGCCGGTTTGGTTGCTGGGCAAGTCGCACATGATTTTAATAACCTTTTGGGTCCTCTGGTTGCCTATCCCGAATTTATCAGGGATAGTCTGGAGGAAGGCCACCGAGCCATCAAATATCTCGATTCTTTGGAAAACGCCGCAACGCAAATGGCCGAAATTAACCAGCAGTTGCTAACTCTTGGCCGCCGAGGGCATTACGATTTAAAACCATTGAATTTGAATGACGTTGTCCAGAATGCGATTAATGATATTCATCCCAGACCGAAGGCTTTGGTGATTCAGTCTGTTTTGGCCGATAACCTTTTAAGTATAAATGGCGGCAGTGCCCAGATTTTAAGAATTATCAGTAATCTAGTTACCAATGCAATCGATTCCATGCAGGCTGACGGGACATTAACCATCATAACAGAAAATTGGTACTCCGATATGACCGCCGGATATTTTGGATTTGTTCCCCGCGGCGAGTTTGTCAAACTGACCATCAAAGACACCGGGTGCGGTATCAAAGGTGAAAACTTGTCCAAAATGTTTGATCCGTTCTTTACTACGAAAGTGGCTGATAAAAAAAGAGGTTCAGGCCTGGGTTTGAGTGTAGTAGAGGCTGTCATGAAAGATCATGGGGGTTATATCGACGTGGAAAGCGAAGCCGGAGTCGGTACTTCTATTTACCTTTATTTCCCAATATCACGGGAGAAAATCTCAAATACAGAATCGGGTGAGATTATAGGCGGTTCGGAAAAAATTCTGATTGTGGATGACGATCCAGTTCAACTTGAGGTGACTTCTAATCTCCTTAGCTGTCTCGGTTATCAGATCGATACGGCCGGTAGCGGTGAGGAAGCGCTTGAATATTTTAAAAACAAACGGTATGATCTGCTTATGCTGGATATGGTTATGTCGGGCGGTATCGACGGGATTACAACTTATGAAAATGCGCAGGAGATAAATCCGCTACAAAAGAGTATTATTTTTTCCGGATATTCCATGATTGAGAGAATTGCAGAGGCTCGTGAGTTGGGAATTCATACTTTTCTTAAAAAGCCACTGACCCTCGAAATGATTGGACTGGCAGTACGTAATGAGTTGGATAAAAAGCCGATGACCGATTCCATTGGCGTTTGAATCGGAACGAAAAGATAGTTTTTTTATTTTTTGTGTGATAATTGGGGACGTTTGCCAGGTCCAGCCTTGATAATCTCCGACCGGCCGGTACAGAATTGGTTTGACATTAAAGTTCCTTTCGATATCTTTATTCCCTGATGAAATACAATTACTAATAAGACCACCGGGGAAGTATTATTTACGATGGGAAGAAGAAAGAATCTACAACAAACGGGTAAAATATGGAGTTGGTCCGGCAATTTCCTTAATAATGCCGGATTTCCCTTTTTTCTGATAGTAATCGCCCTGATTCCGCGGCTTTTTTCATTATTTGGAATGAGCCAGTCACCGATATTTAGTTTTCCCGTAATCGACAGCCAGATATATCATCAGAAGGCGATTGAGATTGTAAGTGGGGACCTTATGGGTAGCAATACTTTCTGGCAGGCGCCGCTGTATTCATATTTTCTCGGACTAATTTACTCGGTTTTCGGGATAAAAGTAATTATTGCGCGGATTATCGGATTGATTCTTGGGGCAATAAGTTGTTATCTGGTTTTTTCACTGGCGGAAAAAACAATCGGGCGGACGATTGCATGGATTGCATTCGCCATCTCTGCATTATATGGTCCGTTTATATTTTTCGAATCGGAACTTCTCGCCTCGGCGCTATTGAATTTTCTGGTTCTTTTGTCGTTGATTGTTATGACAAAATATCAACAATCACCGGGCAAGTTCAAAGTTATCGCGGTTGGCTTACTGCTTGGTCTGGCCCAGATAACTCATGGCTTGATTATTGTTTTTCTGCCGTTTGTATACGGTTGGTTAGATTATATCAGTCGGCGACAGGGTGAAAAATTAATCAGAACATTTAAAAATTTCGGTCTCCTGTTAGTCGGGTTTTTCCCGGTTATTCTATTGACCACTATCCACAATTATGCGGTCGATAAAGAAGTGGTTGCGGTGTCATCGAATTTCGGAGCCAACTTTTATCTGGGTAACCATCCCAGCTATGACAGCACCACGACTATCCGCCCCGGTTTGGAGTGGGATGAATTTATCGGCGAAGCATCGGTTAACGGTTTTCAAACACCGGAGCAGGCATCCGATTTTTTTGCATCGCGCGCCGTGCGCAATATTACCTCCGACCTTCCCGGTTTTATGGGACTTCTGGCCAAAAAGTTTTATCTGCTGCTATCCGGCGAGGAAATCAAACGTAATTTGGACATTTACTATTTTAAAACATATTCATATCTGTTGAATATTTTAATCTGGAAATCGGTTTTATATTTTCCGTCGGGACTTATCCTGCCCCTGTCTTTGTGCGGAATACTACTGGCCTTTTTTAATAAAGGTTTCGCGCGCGGGCGTTTCGATATCTGGCTTCTGCTGCTATTTATAATTTCGCAGGTTATCGCGATTCTGCTCTTTTTTGTTTCGACCCGATACCGATTGGTGATAATGCCGGTCGCGATAATTTTTGCCGCCGGGGCGATATGGCAGTTGTACTATTGGATAAAAGAAAAAAATCAAAGTCAGGTGATCTTATATGGTTCAATATTTGTTGTCCTTTTGATTTTCTGCAATATTCCAAGGATAGAGAGTACACCGCGGGATGAGGCGGAGAATTATTTCTACGAGGCACAGGCACTGGCCGCATCGCATGATTATAAGGCGGCTATTGATCGCTACAGTGCGGCGATAGAACTGGATCCGTATTTTATGATGGCGCGGTATGATCAGGCGATAGTGCAATATCGCATCGGACAGACGCAATTGGCGCTGAAGGTCCTGGATAGAATTGTCGAATTAAACCCGAATTCATTCGTGATACATCTTATTGTCGGATCGACTTTGCTTGATGCCGGTCGAACAGAAAAGGCCCGGGAGTTGTTCGAGCGGGTGCTGGAATTAAATCCGAATTCGGTTGAGGCATATATAAATCTGGGGCATATATATCGAATTCAAAAAGAGTATGATCGGGCGATGGAATATTTGCGGAGAGCGACAGAGCTAAATCCGCGGGCGTACAAGGCGTACAACCAGATCGGCGCGGTGTATTTCGATCAGAAGAAAATGCAAGAGGCTGAAAAGTATTTTACCAAAGCGTACGAGATTAATCGGTCGTACATCTCGGTGATGAATAATCTGGCGACTGTTTATGCACCGACCGGGCGGATGGATAAGGCGGAGAAAATATTGAAGCGGGCTAAAGTACTGGCGCCGGATGATCCCGATGTTTTGATTAATTACGGCACGGTGATAATGCAGGGGGAAGAATTCGAAGAGGCGCTGGACTGTTTTGATTATGCATCCGAAATCGCTCCCCGACGGCCGGAGATACAGCATCTTCGGGGACTTGTCTTTTTGCGACTGCATAAACGAGCCGAGGCGATCGATGCCTTTAAGACGGCGCTAAAAATAAATCCGAAATTCGAACCGGCCGGTCAGGTGTTAAAAGAACTCGGGTTTTAATTGCTTTTCAGTTTATTAACAACCTGTACAATATCTTTGATCGCCTGATCTATTTCGTTCTCGGTCGTGAAACGTCCAACCGAAAAGCGGATTGTCCCCATCGAGTATTCGAGCGGAACATTCATTGCTTTTAGTACCGACGAAACCGTGACACCATCGCTGTGGCAGGCGGCGCCGGCGGAGGCGGCGACTGTCGTTAGTTCCGCCAGAATTTTATTTGCCTCGATATTGGGGAAACTGATACTGCATGTGTTCGGCAGACGTTTTTCGGGATGGCCGTTTACTCTGGCATCGGTTATTGATTTCTTTATTCCATTTTCAAGCCGGTCGCGTAAAGATTTCATCTGATCGTGATGTTCGTCTGTACTATCGCCGATTAATTCACACGCTTTGCCCAATCCGACAATCTCCAGAACATTTTCGGTTCCGGCGCGGCGGTTGTTTTCGTGCGAGGCGCCATGTATCAATTTTTCGAGTTGTACCTCCTCACGAACATACAGAGCACCGATACCCTTTGGTGCATACAATTTGTGACCGGCGATTGATAACATATCGACTTTTAAATCATCAGTTGTAACCGGAACCTTACCGACCGATTGCGCGCAGTCGGAATGGACTAATATATTTTTTGGGTGTGCCATCTCGGCAATTTCGGCAATCGGCAACAAGGTGCCAACTTCGTTATTGGCGTGCATAATGGTTATCAGAATTGTATCCGGGCGAATTGCTTCCTCAACCTGTTGCACGGTTAAAAGGCCGTATTCATCAACCGGAAGGTAACTGATTTCGAAACCAAGTTCTTCCAGATAACGACAGACTTCGGTAACTGCCGGGTGCTCGACCGATGAGGTGATAATATGCCTGCCTTTGCGGCAAAGTGTACCGGCGATACCTTTGATAGCATAGTTATTTGATTCGGTGCCGCCGCTGGTGAATATTATTTCATCTGTGGTGCAGTGCAGCATGTCGGCGATTTGTCGGCGGGCCGTATCGACCGCAGTATGAGTGGTGGTACCATAAGTATGACCGCACGACGGGTTCCCGAAATGTTCGGTTAAATATGGCATCATTGTTTCGGCAACACGCGGGTCGATCGGGGTGGTGGCGTTATAATCAAGATATATCGGTTGCATGTTATTATCCTTTTTTGGTTATACGAATAGATTTCAACGAGTAAGGGCGTAATAGATAACGTAAAGCCATGATAATATACCATGTATGATAGCCAGCAGAATCGATTTGTTCAGCGACCACGATATCACGATAGCCAGCGCCGAGCCGAAACTTAGTCCTTTGACGGCGAACCGTTTGCCGTAGTAAGTTATTTTTGTCCCCATAATTTACTCCTGTGAATAACGGGATAAATAGTTTTGGGTAAGATAGGGTAAATGGATGCGGTTGGCAAGAGGGGTGAGAAATGGCTTTGTTTTTGATTTTTTGTAAAATTTTCAATGTGGCGTCGGGTCGCCGCACCCGACGCCGATGCCGGGTTCGGCGACCCGGCATCACAGAGTGGGTAAATGGCTTTGTTTCGCATATATAAGGAATCCTTTTTTTCGGTTTATCTCGGGTGTTTTGATAAGATGTTGCGGGCGTGGGTAGTACAACAAAATGGGTTCGTTTTGTATATCCGGCGAATATTTTATTAGATAGACTCTTTGCATAATTAGTCTTTCCTGTGTTTCTATATAAAACAGTGCGGTTAAATTAACGGTGAAGTGGTATGGATTTTGGACATCGTAGAGGGTGTTCTTTTTTATGCTATGGATTGTGTGATGGAAATAAGAACGATAAAATCATAACTAGTACAAACAGTCCCAGAAACCCATACAAAATATGTTTCATTTTGACAGGTCCGACCTGATAATTCCAGGCCTCTTTTAATATTGAGTTAAATTCATCTTCGATAGTTGTATCCGATAGCTGGGTTTGTACCGAATCGGCGCCGGTTGATGTTTTCCCCGAATAAACTTCGATCTGATGTTTTTGCGATATAAGCGGCACGGCGAATTTCCAGAAAACAATAGACAAAATCAACGCCACAAGCGCCATCCCGAAAATCAGCAGATCGCGAAAATAAAGCGAATAAAAACTCGCCATACGGGGGTTACCGCCGGAGGATAGTAAGATATCAACTTCTTCACCCGGTTTGTAAACCGAAAAAACATGCACCTTGGATTCGCGGATTATCTGTTGGTGACCATGCTCGGTGGTATATATAAATTCGGGGTAGGTGGCGACCGCATACGAGGTTGTAGTACTCGACATTTTGGGGTTAGCCGGAGAATAGGGTTTAATAGAAGTTGATTTACTTATCTCACGATGATACCCGGCGAAGGTGGCTTTGGCTTTTCCGGTTGATGCCGATACCCATCCGATAGTATGCCAGATTTCTATTATTCCATAAATAATACCGACCACCCCGGCCAGCATAAAGATTATCAACATTCCTTTCAACAGAACCGAAAACAAAAGACGTCCCTTATTTAATATTTTCCGGGCTTCTAAATATAATATGAGATTATTGTAGTATCAATTTTAATTTTCGAATGAATGATTACTGTACCGCCGAGGGGCGTGCTATACGGATCCTTAAATAGTCGTCGGGCAGGAGTCCCCGACTCCTGCCAAATTAAAAAGGCAGGTCTGCGGAGAGACGACGTCTCGCTAAAACATGCCCTACCAAGAATCTTATTTATCGTGCTATTATTTCAACCTTATCCCACCTGATGGGGTTTGGGAGGATTGTAATTTTGCGAACCATTCGACCGTTTTCTTCAGACCGGCTTTGAAATCAACTTTCGGGTCAAAATTCAGTTCTTTTCGCGCCAATTCAATATCGGCAAAGGAATGTTTGATATCTCCCGGATGCGGCGGGGTGTACTTAGCCTCTACGTCAGACCCGATAATCTCGCGAAGCATGTTCAATAAATCATTTAAAGTGTACTGCGCACCACAGGCGATATTGTAGTACTTGCCCGGAGCCATCGCGGCGGTGGTCGCCAACAGGTTGGCATCAACAGCATTGGAGATAAATGTAAAATCGCGCGACTGTTCACCATCACCATACACGACAGGTTGACGTCCATTCAACAAAGCGGTGATAAATTTTGGAATAACAGCGGCGTATTCGGATTGAGGATCCTGCCTCGGTCCGAAAATATTAAAATAACGAAGACAGACAGTTTCGAGTCCGTACAGTTCGTAAAATACTTTACAATATTTTTCGTTGGCCAGTTTGGTTACGGCGTACGGTGACAGCGGGTCGGTCGTCATATCTTCGCATTTGGGCAGTTTCGGGGTATCGCCGTAAACCGATGACGAAGAAGCCATCACGAATCGTTTCACTCCGGCGATTTTACTTGCTTCAAGAAGATTAAGTGTACCATCGATATTAACAGTGTTTGTAGTCAGCGGATTGCTTATCGAGCGGGGTACCGACGGGAGCGCCGCCTGGTGCAGAACATAATCGATTCCGGCCATTGCTTCCAGGACGGTCCAATAATCACGAATATCACCATCGACAATTTCAATCTTATCGGCAATATCGGAGACATTTACTTTGTTACCGGTGGAAAAATTATCGATAATCCTGACGTCCTCGCCTCGTTTGACCAGTTCGTGACTGATATTACTGCCTATAAATCCGGCGCCGCCGGTTATCAAATATTTCATTTTATATTCTCCACGTTAGTGCCCTTTTTGTATCTATCGACCGGCTGTATATAAACCATGATATTTATGGCAAAAAAACTTTCGGTTTTCGCAAAAACAATCGATCGGCTTTCTCCCAGTCGTCGGGCCGCCCTACATCGAGCCACCGCCCCTTAAACCGATAAACCGCCGGATTCAAATTTATCTTTATTAATTTATTGACCAAATCAGGGAAATCAAATTTTCGGGCCGGGATATATTTGAGAACTTCTTTGTTGAAGGCATAAATCCCCATCGATACTGCATAATCGAGAACCGGCTTTTCGAGATATTCGGTTATTTTTCCACGGGAAGCGGTTACAACTCCAAAATCGACTTTGACCGATCGTTTATAAATGGCGACTGTCGCCAAAGTATCGTTTTTCAGATGTGCGGTCGCGAATTTTTTAAACGGCAGGTCGGTCAGCAGGTCGCCGTTGAGGACCAGAAAATTATCATCGAGTTTTTTGATTTTTTTAAGCGGCGCGGCGGTGCCAAGCGGTTTTTTTTCCTCGGAATAGCTTATTTTAACGCCGAATTGTCGGCCGTCACCGAGTATCATTTTGATTATCTCGGCTTGATAGCCAACTGCCAGAATAATATCTTTGATACCGGCTTTGGATAGTTGGCGAATCAAAATCTCGACAATCGGGACCTCACCGACCGGCCAGAGCGGTTTGGGTAAAACTTTGGTGTAAGGACGAAGCCGTCGTCCCTCACCGCCGGCCAGAATGACAGCTTGTTTTATTTTGGTTGAGCCCTTTTTCAAAGCTGGTAATCCTCTTTGGAGTAGAGGTGAATATGTTTTTCGAAAAAGCGAATTGTTTTTTCCAGTCCCGATTTTATCGATACCTGCGGTGTGTAACCGATTTTTCGCTCAGCCAGACGATTGTCGCCGAGCAGTCTTTGGACCTCGGATTTTGACGGGCGTAACCGCTTTTTTTCAGTTTTTATAATTAATTTTTTCCCGAGAATATCACCGACCAGAGAGACTATTTCTTCGATAGAGTAATCATTGCCGGAAGCGAGATTCAAAGTAAGTCCGGCAGTTTTGCTGTCGAAGCAGGCGGCTATCATACCATTGACCGTATCGGAGACATAATTCAGATCGCGTCGGGTGGAGATACTTCCCAACTTTATTGTTCGACCATTTAATGCCTGCAGGATAATAGTCGGGGTGATGGCCCGGGCCGATTGCCGGGGACCGTAGCAGTTGAAGGGTCGTACCGTTACTACCGGTAATCCAAAACTGAGATAAAATGACTGCGCCATTTTATCGGCGGCAATTTTTGAGGCCGAATATGGTGACTGGGCGATCTGCGGATGTTTTTCATCGATAGGAACATACTGCGCGGTACCGTACACCTCGGAGGTGGAAACATGTAAAAATTTCTTGATATCTCGTGACCGTGCCGCTTGAAGCATGTTGGCGGTGCCGACAGCGTTGACAGTTAGAAAATCGCGCGGGGCGATATATGAATAAGGTATCGCGATCTGGGCCGCAAGGTGAAAAATATAATCATTTTTCCCGACTGCCTGTTGGCAGATATCAGGATCACGGACATCACCGAAAATTATATTAATTTTTTTTCGCAGGCTAGACGGCAGAAAATCGAGTCGTCCGATACGTGCCTCGGAGGTGTACCGAAGCAAAGCTGTTACCCTGGCGCCCGATTTTACAAGCGCTTCGGTCAGGTGGGAGCCGATAAATCCTCCGGCTCCGGTAACAAGGACTTTTTTTCCGGCAATTTTAATCATAACGAATCCGCGACGAATATATGTAATAGTTTTGTTATGTCAAAGTCTTTTTCGTTTATATAGTTATCGGGAAAAAGCTGATAGTTTTCAGTGTTCAGTTATCAGATATCAGTTATCAGTTTTCAGTCGTTGGAAAGATGTTTTTATATTGCCAAGCAAAATCGACGCGTTTAGATTTTCACAAAAATTCATTTGTTAGAAAGGGGAAGGTTTAATAGATATGTCAGACTTTGATTTTATAGCAGCCAGACAAATCCTTGACTCGCGCGGAACACCGACGGTTGAGGTCGATGTTGTCCTGAGCGACGGCTCTCTGGGCCGGGCGGCGATACCTTCGGGGGCTTCGACAGGTGCGCATGAAGCAGTGGAACTTCGTGACGGCGATAAAAAACTGTTTTTCGGCAAGTCGGTTTTGAAAGCGGTTAAAAATGTTAATGAAAAAATCGCGCCGGCCATTCTGGGGAACAGTATTGACCCGTACGATCAGGTAACGCTGGATAATTTTTTGATTAAGCTGGATGGTTCCGAGAATAAAGGTAATCTTGGTGCCAACGCGCTTTTGGGTGTTTCGCTGGCGACGGCGCGAGCGGCGGCCAAATCGGTCGGTCGGTTTTTATATGAATATATCGGCGGATGCAATTGCAAGATATTGCCGGTCCCGATGATGAATATCCTCAATGGCGGCAAACATGCCGACAACAATGTTGATCTGCAGGAATTTATGATTATGCCGGTCGGCGCTAAATCGATTTCGAAAGCTATCCAGATGGGTGCGGAAATTTTTGGCAGTTTGAAGTCGGTATTAAAAAGTAAAAAACTGAATACCGCGGTTGGTGATGAAGGTGGTTTTGCGCCCGATTTGAAGTCGAATGAAGAGGCGCTTGAAATTATTATGGAGGCTATCGGAAAATCGGGATATAAGGCGGGCAAAGATATTTTACTGGCGCTCGATCCGGCCTCGACCGAGTTTTATGATGCCAAGGCGAAAGTATATAATCTGAAGGGTGAGGGTAAAAAATTCAAATCGAAAGAGATGATCGATTTTTATGATAATCTGGTTAAGAAATATCCGATTATTTCCATCGAGGATGGTCTGGCCGAGGATGACTGGGAAGGCTGGACGATGATGACCGAACGGATGGGAAATAAAATTCAGATTGTCGGTGATGATTTATATGTAACCAATCCGAAACGTCTGGCGCGCGGTATAAAAGAGAAATCATCGAATTCGATTCTTATAAAATTAAACCAGATAGGCACTTTAACCGAGACGCTGGATACCATCGATATGGCTCAAAAAGCCGGTTTCACAGCGGTGGTGTCGCATCGAAGCGGTGAGACCGAGGATTCGACTATCGCCGATGTGGTGGTTGCGACCGGCGCCGGCCAGATAAAAACCGGATCAATGTGCAGGACCGACCGGATTTGTAAGTATAACCAACTGTTGCGTATCGATGAATCGATTGGCGACAGCGCGCAGTATCTCGGAAGAGACGTTTTTTATAACTTAAAGTAATAACGTTTCAATTGGGGATTGCGCTATTAGCGAGGATAAACAGCGTGATAATACACGTAAAAATTTACAATTTTCTTTTTGTTTTTTGTTGACATCCAAGGTCACCAACTGACATTCTGATATTGTATATAAAGAGTGACTGACAATTCTAATGGGTTGTTCTCGGATAAACTACTTTTTTGAGAACTAAGGAGGTTTGTAGAGGATTATTTTCAACAGTTCTCTTTTTAGAAAAGAGATATATCGGCCCTCACAAAACACACATTATTAACTGTTCTATTAAACTTGTCACAGTGAGGTGATGGCATGAGAAGATTGAATCAACCAATATTCGTGGTATTGTTTATATCGCTTGTATTGGTCTATACTACCAATGCCGGTCCCACACCACCTGACAGAGATGACATCGTCGTAAATCCCAATGATGATTCTCCTTGGGAAGAATTAAGCAACAATCAGGATGATAACGGGCCGTACGACAATCGGGATTCGTCGCCGTGGAAGCATGTCACAAATTTGATATTCCACAGTTTCGATGAATCACTGCTGTCGTTTGGAGTAATTATTAACCGTAATTTCATTGTATTTAGTAACTGGGACGTCGTGACGTCAAAAACAAAGGATGAAACTAACAAACACCCGGCAGTTAGATCAAGTAAATAGCCTTCTTGAGGAAAAGCGATACAAAGAAGCGTTAACTATTATGGAATCGATGGAATCGAATCGATTCGAGGGTGAGGAACAGGCGCGCTTCTGTCTTTTCATTGCCGAGGCCAGATTATGGTTGGGTGATTATAATATCGAAGATATCTTAAATAAGGCTGTTCGATATTTTAAAGACAGCCATAACAATGAGATGTTCGCAAGATCGAAGTATTTGTATGGCTGTTTGCTGGTATCTCTGGGAAAACATGGCGAGGCGCGGGAAGTTCTTACCGAATCATATTTAAATTTTAAACGATGTGATAATTATGACGCCGTCTCCCGAGTTTTGAACCGACTTGCCTTTGTACAGTTCCAAACAGGGGCGATGGATGATGCGGTGGGAACTCTTAAGCGATGTATAGAAATTAATAAAGGATTGAACCGGTCCGACAAAGTTTTAGCGCTTCTCAGAAATATGGCCTTGATACATTTTATGTCGGGTCGGTTTCGGCAGGCGCTTGAAATATATAGCACCAATCGTTCGCTTATTTTATCCGATTCCGATGGAAGTATCGGTCGGTTTTATCTGACCTTTGCGATGGCCAATGCGTTGCAGGGTAATATAAAAAAAGCATTATCCCTGATCTCCAAAACACCCGAGTTATTAGGTGAGCTAAAACGTGAGAAAGCCCAGTATTATGAATATCTGGGATGGATATATAATCTCGATAATAGATTTAAAGAGGCAGAAAAAGCTTTAAAAATTGGGATTAAACTTTCGACCGAAATTGCTCCGGAATCGGCTTTGATTTCGCAGAGTAAGCGGCTTTTGGCCGATACATATATCGGTCTTAAAGAATATAAAAAGGCACAGAAAGCGGCCGCAAAGGCTTTAGAGGTAGCCGAGAAAGTCGGCGAGCCGGTCGAAATTGCCGGCTGTTACCGGGTCTTTGCACGTATAGCTGTCGAAAGCGGTCTGAAGATAAAGGCACGGGATTACTTTAGAAAAGCCTGTGGTATTTATAAACGAATCGGATCGCATTACGAACTGGCGGTTACACGCTGTTATATGGCAACCGCGAAACTTTTTGATAAAAGCGAAAATGCCGCGCTTCTGTTTATGGCGCGGGAATATTTTGCCGGCGAGAATGTTAAAAAATATGTCGAATTCGTTGATCGTGCTCTCCGCAATGGGGGCGGTTCATCTGTTATTATTAAGGCCGATATTGAAGAGTTCGAAGGTCCGTTTATTGCGGTACATCCGAAAACAAAAAAAGCTGTTCGTCTGGCCGAAAGTGTCGCCGAATCGAATATTACGGTGCTGTTGACCGGTCCGACCGGATGCAGTAAGGATCGTCTGGCGCATTATATTCATAGTTACTCAGGGCGTAAGGGCAAGTTCGTCAAAGTAAATTCGGCGGCGATTCCCGATGGGATGGTTGAATCCGAGCTTTTCGGATATTGCCGCGGGGCGTTTACCGGTGCCGACCATAATCGTATTGGACTTTTCGAGGATGCTGATGATGGGACGCTTTATCTTAATGAAATCGGTGACAGCACCGCAGCTTTTCAGAAGAAACTTCTCGAGGTTCTTGAATCCAGAATGATTCGGCCGCTGGGCTCGAATGAGAAGAAAAAGATATCGGTTAGAATTATCGCCGCGACCAATATTGACCTGGCGAAACAAATAAATGACGGTAAATTCCGTCCCGATCTGTACCATCGTTTGAATGAAATGCATATTGAATTACCGCCGCTTTCGCAGAGGGTCGAAGATATCCCGGCCTTGGTAAAATATTTTCTTGTCAGCGGAGGTTTGAATCTGACCTCAAATGGTAATGGCGAAGCGGTCAGGACCATCGGTAAATTTCTGGCCAAACGCGACTGGCCGGGTAATGTTCGTCAGTTACGACACGAAGTCAACCGACTTTATGTGCTAACCGGCGGTGATATCGAACAGATGGTTTTAAATCTTAAAGACCGGGTCATCGACCGTCGCCAGGCTCTTTTAACAAATCTGGAAAAAACCGGCTGGAATCGATCGGCAACAGCACGTATGATGGATAAGACGGAAGGGACGATTCGTAACTGGATAAAAAAATATAATCTCGTCGATCCAGCTCGGGTTTAATATTTACTTTCCAATTCGTAATCTACATAATATCGTAATTATAAATTCGTAATTACGATATTAGATGTTTTTTTCTATTATTATAATTTCATATTTGTGTCATTTTATGTCGTTGGCTGCCTAGGGCTTGCTTACTTTTATAATATCTTTTGAAATTTTGGTATAAAAGTCGCCATACACACTACGTAGAGGCTACTCAGGGGCAGGAGTTATCCTGCCGGATGTCTCAAAGTAACTTCGTGTCGATCCATACCACCGCGGGCGCCGGTTGACTGTTGATGGGTGGAGCGGTGGTTGGTAGATGCGAAGTATGCGGGTAAACTGCTGGGTGCGGGGCGGATATTTATAAAGTGGTGGGGGATACCACTGAGGCCCAAATCGCCCCGGCCTGGCGGTTATAAAAAGATGAGGAGGCTATAATTGCAGGGGGTTGATATAGGAGGGGATTAGTTAGGTACTGGATGCCTTAGGTTCCTGGAATGGTGAGCGGGGTAGCGCTGGTGATTTAAAGAAGTTAACAGTTCTTTTAATACGGTACACCTAGCCGAACGAGCGCGGTACATAATTCCATGTACCGCGCCCCCCTATTATTGCCAGTTAAGGAAAGTCGCTACCGACCTACGATTCTATCCCAAAATCGCTACCGATTTACTGTTGATCCCTGCCTTCGGCCGTTATGTAGAAACATGAAACAAGACTGATGCTTTATGAATCTGTTATATCAAATTATTATGATTAATTCGAAACGAACCCATTTTGAATGAAACAAGCATAAACGTTGCGGCGGGTCTTGCTTCGCCGAAGGCGGAGTGTGACCCGCCGCCTGTCAGGTCACACCTCCCGAAAATCGGGAGCCAAGACCTGACAGAATGAGTAGACGAGTCCTGATAGCGCGAATATTTTTTATGAAAATCAAAAACGAACCCATTTCAATTGGTAGCGCAGACATTCTTGTCTGCGCCGCAGTTTTAGCATGCGCCGCTTTCGGCGGCGCGCTCAGACAGGAATGTCTGAGCTACTGTTTTTAATATGCGGGATGTTTTAACTCTTGTACGTATCCGAGAGGTCGGAGTTGTCATTGGCGTCGTAAATCTTAAACTCCTGAATCGGGATTGTCGTGTCGCGGACAAGGTTTATTTTAAAACGGTGCATCTTCATAATTTTATTAATACGATTAACACCATCCTCAACCAGTGAGTCAGCCATCATTGGATTAACAATCAAATTATATCTTTTAAACTTACCGTCAACCTTGGCCCGGTTGAACCAGCGCTCGATCTGGGTGGCGGCTGTTTCGCGCGAGATGATACGTCCGATACCACGGCAGTTGGGGCATGGTTCGGAAAATCGGTACATAAACGACGGGCGGATACGTTCGCGGGTCATTTGTATCAAACCGAATTCGTTAACCGGCAGGATGGATCGTTTGGCGCGGTCGGTATTGAAGGCGCGACGGAACTCATCGTTCAGATGACGTTTGTTTTCGAAACGGTTCATATCGATAAAGTCGCATACAATCAGACCGCCGATATCGCGGAGACGAATCTGTCGCGCGATTTCGCGCGCCGCCTCGAGGTTGGTTTTGAGGATAGTCGATTCCTGATCGCCTTTACCGACAAAACGTCCGGTGTTGATATCTATAGTGACCATCGCCTCGGTCTGGTCGATAATCAGGTAGGAACCTTTTTTTATCCAGACTTTTCGGTCAAGCATCCGCTCGATTTCCAGTTCCAGCTTGTACAGGTCAAAAATGGGTGTATCGCCTTTGTACATTTCGATACGGCTTTTAAGATGCGGCATTACCTGCCGGGCGTACGACATAATGCGACGATAATCGGTGCGACTGTCAACCAACAGTCGTTCGACATCATCGGTGAAAATATCGCGCAGAATCGAGGTGGTCATTTCTTCTTCTTTATGAATCAAGACCGGCGACTTGACCGTCTCGACCTGCCGTTTAAGCATCGCCCACAATTTTTGCAGGCGCTTGATATCGGCTTTAAAGTCGCTTTCACTCTTACCTTCACCCTCGGTGCGGACAATCAATCCGAATCCTTCCGGGCGCAGGGGATAGACAGTTTTTTTCAGACGTCGTTTTTCGTTCCAGCTCGAAATCTTTTTCGAGACACGCACGTGGTCGTCATCGGGAATCATCACCAGGTAACGTCCGGGGATAGATATTTCAGTCGTAACCCGGGGTCCTTTGGTCGAAATTGGTTCTTTGATGACCTGAATCAGGACATCCTGTTTCTCTTTGAGAACCGTCTCGATTCCGGCGCGTCGACTTTTGCGGACGATATCGGTCGATGGGTCGTCATCGACAAACTCCGATTCGTAACGATGCTCATGCGTGGAAAGGTCACCGATATCGGAGGCGTGCAAAAAAGCCGCTTTTTCCATGCCGATATCGATAAAGGCCGCCTGCATTCCGGGTAGGACCGTTTTTATAATTCCTTTGTAAATGTTGCCGACCAGTCGTTCGGCCTGCGGTCGTTCGGTGTACAATTCAACCAGCTTGTCATCTTCCAGAATAGCGATTCGTGTTTCGTATTCCGAACTGTTAATCAGTATCTCTTTTTTCATTTCCGTTCCAAATTTTTTGAAGCTTTATCACCCAGAGACTCGCCGTCTTTGGGTTGATACCCCCTTATAAATTCACCGCCGGTTATTTTAGATTTTCCTTCCGGCAGTAGCTGTAATATCTCAATATTCCCATTCGAAGCGGCGACAATCAGTCGTTTTTTATCCTTGATGATTTGCCGTCTCTTATAATTCGAATCGGGTTCGGATGTGATTTTTGTAGCGCGGAAAATTTTCAGTTTTTTACCGCGAAAATATGTGTAGGCGCCCGGTATCGATGACATCCCGTGGATAAAATTAACGCATTTGTCTACCGGTAAGGTCCAGTCGATAAGGCAGTCTTCCGGTTTGATTTTGGGCGCCGGTGAAGCCAACGAGTTATCCTGCGGAATCTCTTTAACCTGACCTGATTCGATTAAATCGAGTGTTTTTTCGATAACCGGGCCGGCCATCTCGGATAATTTTTTGTAGAGGTCATCGAATGTATCATCCGGTTCGATTACTGTCTTTTCCTGATATATAATATTGCCGGTATCGACTTTATTTTTAAGGAAAAAGGTTGTCAGGCCGGTTTCGGTTTCACCGTTGATTATCGCCCAATTTATCGGGGCAGCACCGCGATATTTAGGTAATAATGAACCGTGCAGGTTAATCGAGCCGAATTTCGGTAAGGTGAATAATTTTTCGGGAAGGATTCTGAATGCGACGACGACAAAAATATCGGCGTTGATTTTTTTCATTTCCTCCAAGAAATCTTCATTTTTTAGTGAATCAGGAGTAAAAACCGGCAGATTATTATCCAATGCGGCCGATTTTACCGCCGTCGGCTGAAGTTTACGGCCGCGTCCAACCGGCTTATCCGGGCCGGTTACGACCGCCAACAGTTTGTGCCGGGTATTTTTAACCAAATACTCCAGCGGGCGCCGGTCAAACTCCGGCGTGCCCATAAAGACTATTTTCATTTGTAACAGGTCGTGGCGTTGGGACCTATTTCTACGATGCGGCGGCCATTTTCTTAAGTTTGTTCAGCTTGCCTTTAACCAACGAACGGGAGAGTGTCGAAAAATAATCGATAAATAACTTGCCCTCAAGATGGTCGTACTCATGAAGCATCGCTCGGGCCAGCATCCCCGAGGCTTCGAGTGTAAATTCGTTGCCATCAAGATCGGTTGCCTTCATCTTTGCATATTCCGGTCTGCTTATTTTCTGGTAGATCTGCGGAAAAGAAAGGCATCCCTCTTCAAGTACTGTTTCGCCCGAGGTTTCTATAATTTCGGGATTAATAAAAACTCGCACCGACTCGGTCAGATCAATGGCTGATAAATCGACTATAAATATTCTGACCGCTTTACCAATTTGGGGTGCGGCTAATCCGAGTCCATGGGCGTCTTTAAGGGTGGCGATTAAATCGGCCACCAAATCTTTTGTTGCCTGATCGATTTTATCGACCGGCTTGGTTTTCTCCCGTAAAACCGGGTCGCCGTAAACTACTATCGGCCTTACTGCCACGACAGCTCCTTAACTTTCAGTCCACCTTTGCTGCGATAGAGGACTTTAAAAACTCCACTTTTACTTCGTCCGTTATTTTCAGGACGACCATATTTTTTTCGTCATGGATGGCGAATATGGTTCCGTACATGCCGCTGTTGGTCACCACTTTATCGCCTTTTTTCAAATCTCCGAGCAATTTTTCGTGCTCCTTTTGCCTTTTTCGCTGGGGTCTGATAAGCAGCAAATACATTATCAGAAACAGCGGTATCAGCATCCCCCAGGTGGCAAGAAACCCACCGCCGCCCGAGGCGCCGTCCGGGTTACTCATAAAAAACAACAGAAGAGTATTCAAGCTCTCCTCCTACATTTTGTTATATCGTCAATCTGCTCAAATAATGAACAGGTAATTTTCATTTTTCCGCCACCCAATATACATAATAGCCAAATCGGGGCAAGTCTTTTATTTCTTTGTACATAACAGCGGTTTTAGGGGTGAGGTTCCCGATCCGACGGTGATACGGGATAAATCTGCGTTTACCGGTGATTAACCGTACGCAATTTTCTTGACAATCGCCGATAATATATTAGATTGGTGGCCTTGAAAAAGAGATATTTGTCAGGATTGCCTGACCTACAATATACTTAATGGCGGTGTAGCTCAGCTGGTTAGAGCAGCGGAATCATAATCCGCGTGTCCGGGGTTCAAGTCCCTGCACCGCTATTTTACCTTTTGACAGATTTGGCGGCCATAG
>Ga0272443_10000277_pt1 | contig 96885 bp, 90 predicted proteins | sample SSMAcet12_FD_193581 | JGI IMG/M metagenome (GOLD analysis project Ga0272443, IMG submission 193581) | Marine sediment archaeal communities from Little Sippewissett salt marsh, Falmouth, MA, United States - SSM-Acet-12 | ecosystem: Environmental > Aquatic > Marine > Wetlands > Sediment ... | reverse complement strand
AGGTATGAGCACCTTCCTTGACCCTGAGCAGGCTTGCGCTCTACAATTTAATTGTCTGACATAGGTTCGCTTTGTCTGGCTGACCGCCACCTACCCTTTGGAGTATTTCATGTCCGACTTTCTCTTCCGGGGTTCGCTTGAGGACCTCGACCCAGATCTTTACCGCTTGACCCAGCTCGAATCCGAACGACAGTATCGCCGCATTATCCTCATCCCATCCGAAAGTTCAGCTGCCCTCGCTGTACGTGAAGCGTTGGCATCTGCCTTTCAAAATGTGTACGCGGAGGGCTATCCTTCGGAAGACACGCGACAACTGACCGAAGCCGAGATCCTGGACGCTGAGCGCATGCTTGGCGATTACCGCCGCTATTCCGACCCCCGCTACTACAAGGGCGTGGAGTATGTCGACATTGTCGAGCCCCTCGCGCGCCGTCGTTGCGCGGCGTTGTTCGCTCATAATGGGGTTTCCCCGGATGAGATTTACGTCAACCTGCAGGCACTCTCAGGCGGGCCGGCGAACAATGCCGTGTACCATGCCCTCGTCGAACCCGGTGACACCGTCATGGGGATGGACCTACTCCATGGGGGACATCTCTCCCATGGCTCAAAGGTTAACCGGTCTGGGAAGTATTACAACATTGTGCATTACACGGTCGATCCAGACACCGAGCAGATTGATTATGATGCCGTCGAGACGCTTGCCAAAGAGACACAGCCCAGGATGATTATCGCTGGCTATTCTTCCTATTCCTGGGCGCCGGATTGGGGACGCTTCCGTCAGATCGCCGATTCGGTCGGCGCCTACCTGCTGGCGGATATCGCCCACATCGCTGGGATGGTCGCTGCGAGCACCTGTAATTCACCCGTGGGTATCGCCGATGTGATCATGTTCACCACGCATAAATCCATGTGTGGGCCGCGTGGGGCAGCCATTCTCACTACATCACGGCAGTTAGCTCGCAAGATCGACCGGGCGGTTTTCCCGGGCGAGCAGGGTGGTCCGCACATTAACACCATCGCCGCGCAGGCTACGGCCTTCAAGTTAGCGAATACCGATCAGTTCCGGCAGTTGCAAGCCCAGGTATTGGAAAACAGCCTGACCATCACGGAGACCTTGCAGCAAGAGGGTTTCCGCATTGCGTATGGCGGGACCAACACGCACCTGACCAACATCGATTGCAAATCCGTTGTTGGTGTAGATGGCACGACCTTATCAGGTGATATGGCGGCCCGCATCCTGGACGCTGCGGGGATTGTCGTCAACCGCAATACCATCCCCGGAGATCGGTCCGCGTTGCGCCCAAGCGGCGTTCGTCTCGGCACGCACTGGATTACCGAACGCGGCTTTAAGGAAAAGGAAACCCGTGAACTCGGGGTCATCATCGCCGACATCCTAAAGGCATGTGAACCATACAGCTTGATGGGTCGCCGCCGGCCGCTGCAGCGTGCCAAGATAGATTTTGATGCACTCAATGACGCGCGTCTGCGCGTACGCGATCTTGCTGAGCGTATGGCGATCGACTTTGAGCCCACAAAGACAGGCTATCCGCACTTCTACTACATCGACGACCCCATTCCCGATGCGCCATTTGTGACGATCGAAATGGAGGGTGATGAAGCCGGGAAAGTGCTGCGCTGGACGACCTGCGCGCGGCCCGAGGTGATGAACGATGGCGAGGCCAGCGCCGTTCACATTCACGCTGCTGGTGGCAAGGTCGACGGCGTGCTCTCGCGAATCGACCACCGCATCTTCCGCCTCACGGTCCCTTCCGATCACGCCGGTCGAACCCTCACCTGGCTGCGTGATCTCTCCGATGGCTATATTCACCTTGATCCGGCGGACTTGCCCCGCAAGGCTCCCGGTCCCTTTGCGGTACGCCTTATCGGTCCGGATGATGCATTGCCCGACGTTGACCACGGAGAGGCGGTGAAGGACAAGCCCTGGGACCTGTGCACGGCCACCACCAAGGGCAATCCGTTACCGGATTTCACCTGGGAAGACAACGAGCCCGAGGAAGTCCTCAAGACCGCGCTCAATGAAACGCATCGCAAGATGGGTGCCAAGATGGTGCCCTTCGCAGGTTGGGATATGCCGGTCTGGTACACATCGGTGATCGATGAGCACCTCGCAACCCGCCATGCGGCCGGTTTGTTCGACGTGAGCCACATGGGGGTGTACCAGGTTGAAGGCAAGAACGCCTGCGCCTTCCTGGACACCGTCGTCACCAATGATGTCTCCCTCCTGGATGTGGGCGAATCGCTTTACACACAGTTCCTTGACCCGAATGGGCACGTGATTGACGACCTGATGGTCTACCGGCGTCGGCCAGAGATGTACCTTGTTGTGGTGAACGCGGCCAATGATGACAAGGACTGGGCATGGCTTAATGCCGTAAAGACGGGCACGGTGTGCGTAGACCGAGATCGGCCTTGGGCGAAGAGCTTTGGGCGAGATTGCACGCTCCGCAATCTCCGAGAACGGTCTTCCGGGAAGGACATGCGTGTGGACATCGCGCTGCAGGGACCAAAGAGCCGTGACATCCTGCTTGCGATGGGCTGCAACGATGAGGCTGCAGTGAAGCTGATGTCACTTCCATGGGCGGGCGTGATGGAGGGTGAATTCGGCGGGATCGATCTGGTGGTGAGCCGCACCGGCTACACCGGTGAGCGTATCGCTTTCGAACTTTTCGTGCACCCCGATGAGAGCGTCAAGCTGTGGAAAGACTTGCTGAAGGTGGGTGAACCGTTCGGCATCCAGGCCGTGGGCCTGGGCGCGCGCGACTCGCTGCGCACCGAAGCAGGTCTCCCTCTTTACGGCCACGAGATGGCAGGGGAACATGACCTATCGGTCGGCGAAGCCGGTTTCGCAGCTTATGTGAAGACCTACAAGCCGTGGTTCATCGGACGGGCGGCGTTTCTTGAACAAGAGGCCGAACGTGACCGGGAGATGGTGCGTTTCCGCTTCTCGGATAAGGGTGTGCGCATGGCGCATTACGACGATCCTGTTGTGGATAAGCGCGGTCGCGTGATTGGCTTTGTGACGTCCTGTGCGGTTGATCAGGATGGATACCTTCTCGGCCAGGCGTGTTTGCTGAAGAAGTACACGAGTGCCGGAACACCCATCGCCGTCTACCAGCATGCCACGGAAAAAGCTGGCAAGGCGCCGGCGGAGCTGTCGGTGGGTGATCGAAGCGTGGTCCCCACCCCGGCGGAGGTGCTCACCCGTTTCCCCAAACGCTAGCATTCCGCCAGCTGTATCTCAGAAAATGCCAGGAGCCCCGTTTTGATGCGGGGCTCCTACTTTCTTCGGGAAAGGTTCTTGATCAAGACATTGTCAGGCTTAGATGTTGGTGACAATATTGCTGAACACGTTGCCGATGGCAGGTCCGAGCAGCGCCAGAATGACAATGACGACAACTGCGACCAAAACGAGGATCAACGCGTACTCGACCAGACCTTGTCCCTTTTCTTTCGGTGCGAACAACATTTTGATTCACCTCCTTCTTAGATTGGTGTTGGCTGATGAAGGGGCTCAGCCGGCCCACTTTTCGTGTCGCTCTGAAGAACTGGTAACAGAATAGCACAGGAACACCTTCAGCTACCTTACAGCGACCTTGCGAAGGACCACGCGCGCGATCCTACAAAAGTACCGCTTCGCGCGTGTGTGGTTTTTCGCATACAGCTTGGAGGACAAGTGCGGGTATGTTGCTGGGAGGGACGGAAAACGACCTGCCGGGGCAGGAAAGCCTCTCATACTCATCTGGAGCGCGCCCGGGGGCTAAAAGGTGAGCATGCTCACAATAAAGGAGGCGATGATGATGAATGCGATCAGGCCGAACATAATCTGCTGAAAGCGGATTTTCCGGTTCTGACGTCGCGAGGGTTGGTTGGACTTGCTTTTGCTCATAATCTTCTCCGATGGGCATGATACCATGCGGTGGGGGCAGCGTCCAGAAAATGAACTTGAGAGCAAGATGAGAGTCTTTGAGAGCGATTTTTGGCTGAACTGACGTAAAGTGATGTTCAATCTGACGTGCTGCCCGGTCGGTTTCCGTTGCAGGGACTCGCGCATTAAGGGAGTGTGGAATGGACGACATCAGGATGCAGGAGAATACCCAAGGAAACAGCTTTGAGTACCGCCAGGCTGTTTGGATGGTCGCTGCAGGAGCGCTGCTTGGTGTGGCGATTGACATCCTTTTCTATGGTGAACGTTTGGGGATCTCGTTCCCAATCTGGGCCGTGCTGAGCATTGGTGCTGTCCTGTTCACTTCCAACAAGGCTGATACGTTTCCCCCGCGTGTTTTCCTTATCCCTGTCGCCATTGTGCTACATGCCGCTTTCGTCGCGATCCGTCTGGAGCCGATGTCTGTCGCGCTGAATATCGCGGCGGTTCTAGTGCTGTTTGCGATCTGGCTGCGGGATTATCACAAAGGCGGCTGGCTCACTTTTGGCTGGCTGCGCGTGCTATGGGCGGTCGTCTCAGTGCCGGTGGAAATGACGTTCCGCCCCTGGAGAGTTCTCGGGCAGGTGACCTCACGCGCGGCCGGTGACAGCCGGTTAAGGAAAACGGCGCTGGCGGTACTGCGCGGCTTGCTGCTGGCCATCCCGGTTCTGCTGGTGTTCAGCGCACTGCTCTCGGCGGCGGATCTGGTCTTCTCGGATGTGATGGAACGTCTGCTGGCATGGTTTGACATCGAATGGCTGCAAGAAGCGATTCGCCAACTGCTCATCATCTTCATCGCGGGCCTCCTCAGCCTGGGTGCGATCGTCACAGCGCTGCGGGACCAGCCATCGATAGATGCCGATGCATGGTTGCGGCGTCGCACCCCACGCTTCCTCGGCAAGCTGGAGACTCTCATCGTGCTGGGAGCCGTCAACGCGCTGTTCCTTTTGTTTGTGATCATCCAGTTCCGCTACTTCTTTGGAGGCGAATCCAATATCACGACAGCCGGCTATACCTACGCTGTGTATGCGCGCCGTGGCTTTGGTGAGCTCCTCACGGTGGCTTTTCTCAGCCTGGGGTTGATCCTTGGGTTAAACCACTGGGGCAGGTGGGAAGAGGCGCGGAGGTGGTTCAAGGGGTTCTCTGCATTGCTTGTTGGTGAGGTGGCGGTGATGCTGGTTTCAGCGTTTCGTCGTCTTGCGTTGTATGAAGCTGCGTATGGCTTTACCCGGCTGCGGCTCTACACGCACATCGCCATCATCTGGCTGGGAATCGCGCTGACGGCATTTCTCGTGCTGCTCATGCTGGATCGCACGCATCGCACCGTGTTGCTGGCGGCAGTCGTATCTTCAGGTTTCATTCTCACGCTGAACACTGTCAATGTGGACGCGCTCATCGTGCGCAGGAATCACGATCGCTACCGCACCTCGGGAGCACTGGATACCAACTACTTTCTTGAGTTAACCTTTGATGCCGTTCCGGCAATGGTGGAGATTGTCGATGCCACAGATGGAGAGGAGCGGGCACTTGTTCTTGCCAACCTCGCTTGCCAACGGACGCGCCTGCAACTTCAAGCAGAGTCTGCAGGATGGCCCTCAACCCATTTCAGCCGGCTTCGGGCGGCTGCAGCGCTGGATGACATTGAAGATGAGCTTGCAGGGTATGACGTGTTGCAGGGCGACTCAGGCTGGATTGCGCGGTGGGGACAGCGGGAGATGTACTGTGGGTGGTACTGGGATTAGGATTCTGGCTTGTCGGCGATCACCCATACGTTGTACCTTTCACGCTCGATTTGTACGCGGGCTCCCATCTTTTCAAGGGAGTCCGCCATCTTTTCTGCTGAGACGAAATGGCTCTGCATCAGTGCCAGTTTTTCCATCAGGGCGAGGACTTTGACAGAGAATTGGCGGATGTCGGGTTCCTCAATCACCAGCCTTCCACCGGGGGCGAGCACACGACAGAATTCACGTAAGCTCTCCTCCTGGTGACTGAGGTGATGATAGGCATCGACGGTGATGATGCGCTGGAAAGTGCCATCAGGAAAAGGTAGTGCCTGTGTATAGCAGGTCGTTCCTTCCAGCTCCAAGCTGCGTGCTTGGGACAGCATTTGAGGGGAAGCGTCTGCCAGCACGATGTGATTCGCACATCCTTTGAGCAGTTTGGCAATGCGCCCCGTGCCTCCACCAGCATCCAGCAGCTTGCCTTCTACAGGAAGCGCAGCTGCCTCTTTCAGGCGGCCGGGATCGGGCGTCATAATGACCCGGTCGTAGATGGGGGCGAGCAGGTTGAAATGGCCGACACGTGTAGGCATACTGGCATTGTACTGCACTTCCTTGGCCTGGTGCATCGCTCGATGCCCTGCCATGGCTTGACGCAGGCGGGTAGAGTGTGGGTTAATGATCGGTGTGCATGGAGGGAGTGCATTGATGAGACACTGGCTGCTGCTCTGGGTGGGTTGGATGGTGGGGACAGCGGTAGGCTGGGGACTTTCCGCCGCAGCGATCAACGTCATGCCGGAGCTAAACACCATGCTCGGTCTCGCACTGGTAGGCACTTTCCAATGGTTGCCCATCCGCAAGCATGTGCAGGGTAGCGGTATCTGGGTGCTGGTGACGTATATCGCCGGCTTTGTGGGATCCCTGTCTGGCTTGCTTTTCCTCCAGTTCCTCAACCTCATCCCTGATGCGCCGCTCAGCTTCGGACCCAATGCCCTGTTGTGGGGTGTGGACGGTGCGGTCATCGGTATGGCACAGGCCTTTCTGTTTCAGCCGAAACCCCCCCATCGCTTCTACTGGCCGCTTTTCTCCGGACTGGGCTACGCTGCGGCAGGCCTCATCAGTATGCTGGTCCGTATCTGGCTTGACATCCCGGGATTGGATTGGCGTTCGTCAACGGTGTTTGGAGCTGTTGCTGGCTTTGTATCAGGTGCAGGTCTCATCTGGATTCTCATGAAGCAGCCGGATCGCGCCCCCCATCGCTCGAGGTTCTAACCCATAGTTGTCCGCTATTCCTCCTCTCATTTATCCAACCTGTGATGGCAGTCAGCTGTTGCATCGGGCTGTCAGCCGCCGGTCAGCCACGCGTACGCATGCCTGTTGAATGCTTGCGTAGGATGGAGTCGAGAGCTGATGGGCATGTTGTTTCCCTTTGCACACCTTTTCTAACCCGTGCAAAGGGGTGAACAATACAGCGATCCATGCAACTTTCAGGAAAGCCTTGCGTATAGATGGATGCATGAAGAAACATACAATCGGCAGTCGCTGTCGGATGGGCCGACGGCGAAATGCCGGAGTGGAGGAAACCATGTTGAACATTCTTTTTTGGCCGTTTCATGTGATCGGCGCCATCATCGGATTAATCATTAATCTCGTGGGGATCATCATTGCCATTCCCATCCTGGTCATCGTCGTGCCTATACTGGCTGTCGTCGGCCTGGTCATCTCGGTCGTGGTAATTGGCATTCCCCTGTTCCTGCTGGCGCTACCGTTCCTGTTGATCGTGGGACTGCTCTGATTGTGGAAAGTCAAAGAGGTTGGTGAGATGAAAAAACTGCGTCGTTCTCGTTCGGACCGTATGCTAGCCGGTGTCTGTGGTGGTGTGGGTGAATACTTTGATATTGATGTTACGCTGGTTCGGCTGGGGGTAGTTGGATTGACCATATTCGCCCGGGTGGGCATGCCGGTTCTCTACCTTGTCATGGCCATCGTCATGCCGCCAGCGGAGGAAGGAAACACCGCCATGCTGGACGTGGCACCAACAGAGCCTGAGGAAGAGGAAGCCAAAGCCTGACATGAGGAAACGTGCAGCGGGCAGGTCCAGGACCTGCCCGCTGTTTTGTTTTTCTACGCTGCTGTGTACGATGTCGTTAGATTGTGGGGACGTTGTCGCCCGGCTCCAGCCAAGCTCGGATCTGAGGGAGCGGAGAGACTGGAGAATGTGTTGCTCACGGTTCGCGACAACGGTATGTTGACGTGCTGCAGCAGTGTTGTGGTCAACGCGACTGGACAATTGCGCTCATTCAGCGCCACCAAGCACCTGACGACGCATGCGTTTTACGAGTACATGGGGATCGCTCCGGTCTGATTTCACCCGCTGACGCGGCCCAAAATGCCAGGCAGGCTGGCGCTGGGAATCGGCAAGGCGGCGTCCCAGTTCGCCACGGCGTGAGCCCCTGAACATGGAGTGGTTCATGACAGCCTCCTTTTCCATGCTATGAGATCAGGGTTGCAAGAGGCAGGCCAGAACGTGTAGGCAGGTGTAAGGCGGGGATTAGATGCCGGAAACGGCTTCGAGGAAAGCCTGCAGCACCTGCAGAGCGGTAAGGTTGCGCACAGGCCATGCGGCGAGCATCGCATCCGCATCCCCAAAGCGGTTGGCGCCGAAAGTGAGGTGGGCGCCGTCTGCGTCGAGACCGCCGTTATGCAGAGGCTGCACGGCGCGCCAGAAGTTCCACAAGGGTATGTCGTATTCCATAGCGAGAGCATAGATGGTGCGGTTGATGCTGTGATCACCTTCGAGGTTGTCAGCTTTCGTGCTGAGGATGGGAACCACGCCGTTCTCCAGCGCGTACTCAATCATGCGCCTCATTTGCGCTTCAAACTCTTCCTGATGCCAGCGGTCATTGGTGCCGAACATGATGAGCACAACGGAGGGTGTATTGCGGCGAAATTCGCACTCGATGGGCGTTTCACCGCTCTCACAACGATCGGGATCAGCCCAGAGCGGTGCGAAGACGGATGAGGCGTTGAAGCCGGGGCGGGCGGCCATGCTGGGGCGGGCATAGGAGCCGGCGTAATGCTCGATCACGTCCGACAAATCGGTGTACGGACCGAGGTCGTAGGTTACAGGTTCCTGGTCGAAGGGGGAAAGGAACCAGGTGGTGAACGTTTCGCAGTCTCCCAATTTCGAAAACACACGCGGATCGTTACCCCGCTCGAGTCCACGCTGGTAGACGGCGATGGTATGCTCGCTGATGACCGGGATGATGGGTGCGGATTGCCAGTCGTCGGGTGCAGGCGTCGTTGTTGGTGCACGCGCAGTGAGGGTTGTGGGTGTTGGCTCGACCGGAGCTTGGGGAGGATTGCGCGTGGGGGTTGTGGTGGGCGGGAGCGAGGTGGGTTGAGTCGTGACCCTGGGAGGAGTGACTTGTGATCCGCTACATGCACCCAGCAGCAGCGTGAATACGACCAGGCTGAGATGTCGGAGAAAGCGTGAGAGGGATGTTGAGAACAGCACAGACGGCTCCAGGTTCGCAGGGATGATGGCGAAAAGTATAGCACATGCGCAGTCGCTGCTCGACCCCCTTTCTCATACCGAATAGGTGAGGTTCGTGATACAACATAGATAACGGTCCACCTGGCCGTTTGACCACCACACCTTGGAGAGGGAAAAAACATGGGAATGTTCGACAAGATTTTAGGAAAGCTTGGTTTAGGCAAGAAGGAAGAAGAAGAACCCAGGCCAGCCGTCCGCCGGACGGTCGATGAAGCCACTGCCGCACAGGTCCGCAGGCTGACACGCATCCGGGAGATCCGCGAAAACAAGGAGATCCCCATGGTGGACGTGGTCGCCAAGCTGGAGAAGATGGCCGAAGCGCAGCCGCTCGAGTCGAACTGGAAAACGTCCATTGCCGACCTGCTTTTCCTGCTGGGTCTCGATCACAGCTACGATGCCCGCGTGGAACTGGCGAAGGAGTTGGGTTGCCCGGAGGAATACATGGACGATTCCGCGAAAATGAACACTTGGTTGCATAAGACCGTGTTGCAGAAGTTGGCGGAGAATGGCGGGAATGTGCCGATGGAGCTGCTGGACTGACGCTCGCCATCTCGCTTTGCATCAACGCGAAAGGCGTCCATGTGGGCGCCTTTCTTGATTCTGAAAAGTAGGGCTCTTGCAGATGCGTATAGGGGTAGGGCCATTTTCCCGGAGTGGGCGGCAGCGGAGGAGTGCCAGGCTCCTCATCCCGACGTTGCGAGCACGGATTTCAACCCCGCCTCTCCGAGCGTGGCGAAGGAAAAACCCCGCCACGAAGGGCGGGGCTTATGCTGTACGCCGTCAGGGACTCGAACCCTGAACCTTGGGCTTAAAAGGCCCCTGCTCTGCCAATTGAGCTAACGGCGCAGGCAGGATGGATTGTAACATCCCCTCCAGAAGGGCGTCAACGCTTGACGCCTTCGCTATAATCAAGGACATGACCCGCAGCGTATTTCTCTCCGCGCATCTCGATGATGCTGTCTATTCCTGCGGCGGACTGATTGCCCGCCAGATGTCAGCCGGCGAGAAGGTGCTCATCTTGACGGTATGTGCTGGTGATGCGCCAGGCCCGCTCAGCGCCTTCGCACGCCAACTCCATGCCCGCTGGAACCTGCCCCGCGACCCGGTGTTGCACCGCAGGGAGGAGGATCTCGCTGCCTGCACACTCCTCGGGGCAGAGGCCCTTCACGGCACCATCCCCGACGCTGTCTATCGCCTGGATCCATCTGGCGCGCCGCGCTACCCGGATGAGGCCGCCATCTTCGCTGAACTGCACCCGCATGAGCGCCGTCTTGCTGGCGGGATCGCCGCCTGGCTCGACGTGCACCTACAAAATCATGATGTGGTCTACGCTCCCCTTGGCCTCGGTGGGCATGTCGATCACGTGCTGGTGCGTAAAGCCGCGGAACGCTTACGAAAGCCCATCTACTACCCGGATTACCCCTACGCAGGTGAGGGCGTTTCCCTGCCGTCAGATATCCCGATGCCACAGGGTTTGGAAGAGGTAGTCCGGCTAACTCCGCTGGAAATCCATGCGTGGGTCCAGGCCGCGCTGTGCTACACGTCGCAATTGAGCACGTTCTGGTCCTCTCCGGCAGCCATGGAAGCCGCCTTTCGCAGTTATCATGAGAGCGCGGGGGGACTACGTTTGTTTGTGCCCGACACCACAACATCCGAATGATGGTATCTGCACAGCCGCTTCTGGACAGTTTGCGGGGTTTGTGCTATCATCGCCTGCAATGGGGAAACCAGGGCTGAGACTTCGTTCTCAGTTCCTTTTTATCTCTTACCAGCCTATGCTGGATGATTTTTTATGGGGTGAAGTATGGCATCAGGACCCGTCTATCTCACTGAAGAAGGCATCACGAAGCTCGAAGAGGAGCTGGAGCATCTGCGCAAAGTGCGACGCGTGGAAGTTGCCACGCGTCTGCGTGAAGCGATGGAAGGCGGCGAATTGATTGACAACGCCGAGTATGAAGCGGCGAAGAATGAGCAGGCTTTTGTTGAGGGAAAGATCCTTGAATTGGAGCGGAATCTCTCGAGAGCTGTGCTCATTGAGCGCAAGGGGGCGGGTGACGTGGTGCAGATTGGCAACACGGTCATCGTACGCGAGAAAGGTCGGCGAACCAAGGAGAGCTACACCATCGTTGGTGTGGCGGAGGCCAATCCCAAGCAGGGGTTGATTTCGAACGAATCACCGCTTGGTCAGGCGCTCCTCAACCAGAAGGTCGGCGATTTGGTAGAGATTTCCGCGCCGGCAGGGGCGATTGAATTCCACATCCTGGACATCAAGTAAAAGAATAAGGAACACAAGCGCCCTGCACGGTCAGCGTGCGGGGCGTTTTTTCGTGTACACTCTACGTGGACATGGGAAATGCAAACCTGTAAACAAGAGAAAGTGGACAACATGGCACTAAATGAACTGGAACAAGTACGCCTTGAGAAAATGGAGACCCTGCGAGGAGCGGGAGAAGATATCTTCCCTGCCCGGGTGGAGCGCACGCACACATCCCGGGAAGCCATCGCAGCGTTCGAAGCGGCGAAGGATGGGGAAGGCGTGCAGGTGGTCGTTGCAGGGAGACTGCGTTCCATCCGCAGCATGGGGAAAATCGTGTTCGCTCACATCGAAGATGGTGAGGGACGGCTTCAACTTTTCTTCCGTCTGAACGACATCGGCAAGGAACGGCTGGATCTCTTCAAAGAGACCTATGACCTGGGTGATTTCATCCAGGCCGGCGGGGAGATGTTCCGCACGCGCACCGGCGAGGCGACGGTTAAGGTGGCGTCCTTTCACATGCTTGCCAAGGCGATTTCACCGCTTCCGGCGGCAAAGGAAGAGGAGGTTGACGGCGAGAAAGTTGTGCACAGCGCTTTCGCCGATCCGGAAATTCGCTACCGACAGCGCTATGCAGACCTGGCGGTTAACGACGACGTACGCGAGGTGTTCCGCATCCGCGCTCGCACCATCCGCGCCCTGCAGGAATTCCTGGACGCGCGCGGTTTCATTGAGGTTGAAACCCCCATTCTTCAACCCATATATGGGGGAGCGGCAGCTAAGCCATTCGAAACGCACCACAATCAACTCCATCAAGACCTGTATCTGCGCATTTCGTTCGAACTGTATTTGAAGCGTCTGCTCGTTGGTGGGTTCGAACGTGTGTACGAAATAGGGCGGGATTTCCGCAATGAGGGAGTCTCTTTCAAGCATAATCCCGAGTTCACCCAGCTTGAGTTCTACATGGCGTATGCCGACTATATGGACATCATGGATCTCACTGAAAAGATGATTGCCTTTACGGCTCAGAAGGCGCTCGGGACCATGGAGATCCCTTTCAAGGGACATACCATTGACCTCACGCCACCCTGGAAGCGCACCACGCTACGCCAGGCGCTCATCGACCGCGCGGGTATTGACATCAAGGAATACCCGGATGCGGACTCCCTGCGAGACGTGATGAAGGTGAAGGGTCATACGCCATCGGAGAAATCAACGCGCGGCAAATTGATCGATTCACTGCTTTCGAACTACGTGGAACCGGAGCTCATCCAACCCACCTTTCTGTATGACTACCCGCGCGACATCTCTCCGCTGGCGAAGAGTATGGTTGATGATGCGGACACGGTAGAACGGTTTGAGGGGTTCGTGGGGGGCATGGAACTATGCAATGCCTTCTCCGAGCTTAATGACCCGATGGAACAGGAAAAGCGTTTTCTTGAAATGGGGCGTGAGTATGATGCGGATGATGAAGAACGGCATCCGATGGACGAGGATTATCTGCGCGCGCTGCGCTATGGAATGCCGCCTGCCGGCGGTTTCGGGATCGGCGTGGACAGGCTCGTGATGTTGTTTACGGACAACTCGACTATCCGCGAGGTCATTCTCTTCCCGCACCTGCGGGAAGCCAAATAGCTCTGTACGTTATGCATCGGGAAGCCCGGCTCAGTCCGGGCTTCTTTCTTTCACGAGGTAGATTGCGGGCAAACTGAGCAGGGTGACAATGCCTTTCAGCAGCACATTGGCCCAGAAGATGGACCACACTGCTGCCCCGGGGAGCACACCGCCAAAGGCTGCCCAAACAAAAACCAGACTATCCAGCGGAACACTGACCGCGTTGCTGGCCAGCACGCGCATCCACTGGTAGCGTTCGGTCACGCGCTGCATCCAGAGCTGGTAGACTTCGGTATCGATGAGTTCGGCGAGCACTTCTGCCAGGATGGAGGCTACCACAATGCGCCACACGGGCGCGAGCACGAGATCCCAGTCGGGTTGGGGACCCGCTGCCGGGTCATAGGGCAGGCGGCTGACAAGCCAGAAAAAGCCCGCCATGGCAAGGTTGATGCCTGCAGCAGCCAGGATAACGATGCGGGCGCCGCGTTTCCCGGCAACCTTGTGCACCAGGTCACGCAGTGTGAAGGTGATGGGATAGATAAGCGTGCCGGCATCCATGGAAAAACCGGCTAGCGTGATGATTTTCAGGCTGGCGATGTCTGCCAGCATCTGTGCAGCGATGTAGGCGGCTGTGACAAGAATGGTAGACGACATGCTTGGTCTCGTGATCCGGATCCTGGTGCCCGTATTGTACCCCCTTCAGGCCGGGCGCTCATCCCCTTGAGGAGGATCAAGGAAAAGAAGGTCACCTGAGAAGAGCCATACCACGAGCCCTACACCGATGCCAAACCAGAGTGTGCAAAAGCGGATGATCAGTGTGGCGGCGCTGGCGGTGCTGATGGTCACACCCAGGAGCAGTTGCAGCATCCCGGCGATGCTTGCTTCTGCAGCGCCAAGGCCTCCAGGAAGGGTAGATACCGCACCCAGTACGGTGGAGAAGGAAAGTGTGAATACGGCGATGGAAAACGCATCCAGCCCACTGGGAACGCCAAGACCTCGCAGCACAAGGTACATGGCGAACCCCTCGCCGGTCCATGCTAGTGTTCCGAGACCAACAGCCAGCAGGGTGGGGAAGGGGCGGAAGAGGAGATAGACGCTCTCATAAAAGTCAAGCAGCGCTGGGGTGATTTTCTCGAGGAAGGGCAGGCGTCCTGCTAGGTTGACCAGGCGAAGGGCAAGTGGCCGGATCTCAATGATGAGAAGACCAGTGAAAAGCAGACCAAGGATTGTGGCGAAGGCTGGCCAGTACCGGGGAAAGGCGATCACACCGAAGGTGGAAAGCACCAGAACAGCGATGCCGTCGCTCATGCGTTCAGCTATCACCACAGGGATGCCCTTCGCCACAGGAACATTGCCCGCGTGATGGATCCAAACGCCTTTGAGCGCTTCGCCTACTTTTCCCGGGGTGACGGCTAGCGGGAAACCAGCGACGAACAGGCGGGCGCTCTCCCACCCCGAGATACCTCCGGCCCCAATTAAACCGAGGTAATAGTGCCACTTCAGAAAGCGCAGCGAGTAATTGAAGAGCGTTCCACCCAGTATCAGGGGGAGCAAAGCCCAATTAAACAACGCCAGGTGGGAAACCACCTGGCGGATATCACCCAGCAGCGCCAGCCCGAGCAGGACGATAAATCCAAGCACGAGGCCGGCAGCCAGCTTTCGGCGAAGGTCGTTCATGGATTAGAGCAGGACGATGGCAGCGATCACCGCGGCGGCGGCAATGGTCAGACCAACGACGGCCTGCACGACGGTTTTCGGCTCCATGCCTGGCATCACCACCTCACCATCGCCGTACTCTTTGAAGAGTTTGCCCCAGCGATTTTGCAACGCTTCTTCAACGCGCTTGCGTCCCACGAAGGGGTACCAGTACACATTATGGTAGAAGTTGCTGGCGAAGTAGGACCAGGGGACGAGGGGGCTTTGCAGCAATAGCTTTTCGAAGGGTTTGAGCCAACCGTGATAGATCATATGCTGTCCGCGGCTGGCGAAGGTGTCTTCGCGCACGAAACCCCACGGCTCTTCCTGTTCGATGTCATAGCCCATGATCTCAATTTGTGAAGGATCCCCCACACCGAGTTCCAATTCATGGGCGTGGCGGATAAAGCGCAGTGACAGGGGGTCGAAGCCCTGCAGTTTGGCTGATACAGCGTCGATCGCCACCTGGTCCGTCGAGGCGAGAAGGATGTTCTTTTCATGCCAGCGCATGGCGCGCGGTCCGGGACCATCGCCAGCGAAAGTGCCATCCATCACTGCAATCAACCCGGGGTGGATTTCCTGCTGGATCATGAGCAGGTCCACGACCGTGTCGTGAATGACGGAATGCGTCCAATGGCGGTTGCGGTGCAGGAGACCGCCGAAAGCATTCTTCATCGCACCGGTGATGGTGGTAAAGACGTGTGTTTTCACCGTGGGGAGCTGGATCATGCTAAGGCCTACAAGCGCCTTGGGGATGAACACCCCGTCCGGATAGACCTTGTCGAGTACGAGGAAAGGCTTCTTCGCCTTGTATTCGAACCACTCGAAATCTTCCTCATAGAGGTAAATACAGGGGACATTGTAGTTGTCCGTAACGGCTTTGTGTTTGTTATTGGCTTCGCCAACGCTGGTATCGACGACCACGGTATCGTTGTGGACGCCGACGAGATCATCGTAGCCGTGACTGTGAAGGCTGCGAATAACGCCTTCCAGTTGCCACGGTGTGGTTGAGCAGGCCGGGTACCAGGTCTGCCAGGAAATATTGATTTTCAGGCCGACGCGATTCCCTTTAGGGAGCGCTTGTTCCACACCGACCATGTCCATCAAGCGGGCATAATCGTCCAGCACGGTCTCCGGGCTGGTTTTTACAACGGCAACTTTACCTTTGCCGGGGAAACTTGACATGGATCCCTCCTTGTTGACAACGACATTCTATCCTTAAACAGGCAGGGTAGAAAGGTGAGGACTGTCACGTGGAACGCCGTCATGCTACAATACCCGCGTGGACAATGATGAAAGCATAACGAAACGAAGCTTAGAGAAACGCCCTATCTCAGGGGGATCGAAAAAGGCGATGTGGCGGACCATGTACGGACCGCTGCTTGCGGCTGTGCTCCTCAGCATCCTCGCCGGTGTCGGCATCGCAAGGGGAGAACCAGGCGGGTTGAGGGTTTGGGCAGACGCGTCCGCGATCTTCCTTTTGGTACCACTGCTTGTGTTCGGGATCGTCACGGCTGTGTTTGTTTACCTCCTTGCCGCCGGAGTAGGCTGGCTGACGTCCTGGGTTCCTGCAGCGGCTCACGCGGTGAACCAGTTCATTCAGCGCATTGCTGAATATGCTGAGCGCTTTTCGAATTCGCTCCTGAAACCCGTTTTCGTCTTGAAGGGTTTCTCAGCTTCGGCGAAAGAGGTTGTTCGTGTCATCCGGAGACTGTTCAGTCATTGAGAAAGAAAGGCAGCATGGACGCACCTGATACCTCATGGAAGCGGAATTTTCTTCTTGTTGGTGGATTGCTTGGTGCTGTTGCAGGCATCATCGCGGCCCATGTCATCATTCGCAACGCAGAGGATGAGGGAAGGCAGCCCAAGCTTGGCGCCTCAGATGGCTTGCGCCTCGGTATGAGCTTGATGACGATGATGCGCCAGATTGGCCGGCTCGGCAACGGGCAATAACCTTCTCGTGCCTGATGGAATGGGTCTGTCTGCCCATGGGCCTTTCTTTGGTTGGGTTGTATCATCCGGCCTTCATTGGATGGGGATGCATGGTCTGGCAAGATGAAGACTAAACTACCTATCACCGGGCTTCTGCTTGCCGCGCTGGCCTTTGGTTGTTCACCTGCCCCGGTGCAGATCGGCCTGCCCACAACGCTTCCGCTTGCCGAATCATTCCCTGAATCTGTTCCGCAACCCACAGAGGCACGCTTCACACCCGAAACTCCAGCGGTCGTGGATGATGACGTTTCCCTCTGGATCGCCCCTGAAGTCCCGGATGCTCTGCGCGGGATGGCGGATATGTTGAGCACGCTTGAGGGTGTAGTGCTGGTGGAAGCGGAAGCGGACGCGGAGGTGCGGTTGGAAGCGTGGGGTGATTCGCCCCTTTCGGTCTGGGTGTATGCTGTGGTGGTCCCCTTCCCCCGAACTCGGGATGACATCAGCCGCACCGAGATACAAAGTATTTGGACAAGCCAGTCTAGCACAGACCGTATCTATACAAGCGCAAGTACGGCGGCTGCGATGGAGTCGGTGCTGGGGGAACCCTCATCGAGCCAGGTCCAACAACAGCTTGGTCCGGTGGATCCCGATGCCATCTGGCGCAGTAGAAATGCATTAGCCATTGTCCCCTTTGAAGAGCTTGAGCTACGCTGGAAGGTCCTCTCTGTGGATGACACTTCACCCCTTCAGCGTGGATTTGATCCTTCCCAGTACCCTTTTATCGTTGTGTATGGCCTCAGTGGGCCGGGGGACCTCGTCGAGCGCATTGAAAATGTGTGGGATTGGCCTGCCATCAACCGGGAACCACAGAAAATGACTGTGCTGACCATGACCGGAACCACCGCCCTGGGGCGGACGACTGCCGCACGGATGGCGCAATTTGGCATCGGGTATCCGGCTCGCGACATCCTGCCCTGGCTGGAGGAGGCCGACATCCTCCATATCAGTAGTGAGGTCTCCTTCGCGGACGATTGTCCCACCCCCGACCCATTTGTCTTGGATCTGCGATTCTGCAGCGCGCCGGAGAACATCGGCTTGCTAGAGCTCATCGGGGCGGATGTGATCGAGCTCACAGGCAATCACAACATGGATTGGGGAGGAGAGGCGTTTCTCTACACACTCGAGCTGTATGAGGCGCGCGGCTGGGAAACCTACGGAGGAGGAGCTACGCTTGAGGAAGCTCAGCAGGGGGTTGTTCTGGAACATAACGGCAACCGCTTTCTCTTTCTGGGTTGCAATCGCGCCGGGCCGGCTTCCGCGTGGGCCGGGGCGGATTCTCCTGGCGCAGCGACCTGTGATTATGATGTTCTCATTCCACAGGTTGCGGCTGCACGGGATGCTGGAATCATCCCGGTGTTTACATTCCAGTGGTATGAGAATCCGACGATTTCCTATGCCCTGCGTGAAGCAGCACATACCATGCTCGAAGCGGGGGCGGTCATCGTGAGCGGCAGTCAGGCGCACCAGCCACTTGGTTTTGAGTTCTATGGTGATGGATTCGTCCACTACGGTCTGGGCAATTTATTCTTTGACCAGATGCAGGCCGAAGAATTACGCCGGGAGTTCATAGATCGCTATATCGTTTATGATGGGCGTGTCATCAGCCTTGAACTGTTAACAGCCATGCTCGAGGATTATGCCCGTCCGAGGCCGATGATCACCTGGGAGCGTGAGTTGCTCTTGCGGGAGATGTTCGAAATGAGTGGTTGGTAGTGAAAAGACCCGTCAGAAGACGGATCTTTCGCTACAGCTATCAAACAGGTGATCAACGCTAGGTCATCAGGGAATACATGGTTCCCATCGCGAAAGGCGGTGTGGACTTCATGCTGGTGCGCATACGGTCAAGTGCGCTGCGGATGAGTGGGTTATCCGGCTGTATCTCATGCGCACTTTGCAAGCACTCAATCCTCCGGTAGCGATCCGGCATGCACACCGCCAGCCAGAGCCAGGCGGTGACATTATTTGGCTCCCCCCGCAGGACTTCATTAAACAGAGCTTGAGCTTCGTCGTACCGTTCGGCCTTTGCAGCTTTGATGCCGCGTTGCATTTGATCAACAAACGCATCACTTGTATATGTGAATTCGGCTAATTTTGACTCTAACATCGTCTTCTCCCCGCATTCAGCTACATTGAATCTATCAGGAAGGCTCCTGTTGTTCCGTAATCGGGAGGTTAAGAAGACCTTGCGGTTAGCTTGCCGGAGGCGGCTTCGGGAGATGGCGAATCAAGGGCAGCCCAAGCATCATCACGATGGCGCTGAGCATGAACGCCCATGACAGGCCAACCGTATCTCCCACAATGCCGAATAGAATTGTCGCCGCAGAACGAATGAGGAAACTTAAGGCCATGTACACACCGTTCGCCAGTGAACGCTGATGGGGATAGGTTTCCTGCACAATGGCCATGATGACGGGTGCGATGGAGAGGGCAAAGAAACCGGAAAATATGAGCGCCATCAGCTTGACCCCCCCATTCAATTGCAGAAAAAGGAGGAGGAAGATCGAGGATACGAGCATGGTGATCGCAAGCACCCTGCTGCGACCAAATCGATCGCTGGCTAATCCCCCAGCGTACGCACCAGCGATGCCGGCAATTTCTACGAATGTAAGTGCTGCACCGGCGGTCCAAATCGCACTACCCGTTTGTGTGAGGTAGGTCGGGAGGTAGGTGGAAAGGGCAGCAAGCATGAGGGACCGGGCAGCGATCAGGCCCATCAGCGGGATGAAGAGGGGAAGGATCGCTTTCATCACGGCCCAGCTTGCAGGGTTTTCCTGTGGTTGGAACGTTTCGGGTGCTGAACGCAGCCTCAAGGCAAGCAGGAAAGAGGCCAAGAATCCTGGAATCATGAGCCAGGACGCTGCTTGAAGGCTCATGAAGTGGAGTGTCGTCACAATGATAATGGGCCCAAGCGCACGGCCGAGCTCCCCGCCGACCATCCAGAAGCCCATTCCTTTGCCCACCTCCTGGCCAGACAGCGCACCGGCGAGAACCGGAGCGGTGGCATGGAAGGCGGCTGAACTCAACCCGGCAGCCAGCAGGATGACGGCCAGAAGAAGGTAGGAGTTGCTCCACCCAAGCATACTCATCAGGATGGCCGTTAAGGCAGGGGCGATGATGACGATCCAGCGCAGACTGACCCGGTCTCCGAGGACGCCGATGACTGGCTGGAAGATGGAAGGGAATTGCAGAAACGTCGAGAGCAGGCCTGCCTGGGTGTTATTCAGGGCCAGGGATGTCATCAAGTGGGGCAGCAGCGGCGGCAAAAAGCCGGTGTAGGTGTCATGAATGGCATGTCCAGCGGCGATATCGGTGACATGGGCGTGGTGAAAGGCATCTCTCCTCGGCTCGGGGAGGGCATCCTGTGGATTGGAGGCGGGCATGTATGCTCCTTGGCGGGAGGATGGGTTTCGGTTCTCGGAAAACGTGTGTCCTAGGTCAGGTCGGCGCGGTCTTTAAGCGCAAGGGTCACGCGTTCAAGCGCTTTGTGCGTGCGTTTTTGAAAGGCATCAAGCTGGCCCAGCCAGTCACCTGTAGAATCATGCTCTTTGAGGCTGGAGGTGTTGATGCGGACGTTCAGGCCGGAAGCATAGACCGCGGTATACGCCAGGGAGGCGGCGGAGCCGGCATCGGTGATGGCGTTGGCATTCCCGCTTTCGGCTGTTTCGGCTGCAAGTTCGGCGATCTCCGCGGCCATGCCAGCGACGTGCAGCGGCGCCTCCGCCGCCGCAATGGTGGTCTGCTGAATGGCGGTGCGCCGGGCGGCTTTCTCCTCATCGCTGGTCTTTGGTAGGCGATAGGCATCCATGACCGCGTTGAACGCGGCAGCGTCCTCATCAACCGCAGCGGTAAGTTGAGTGCGCAGCGTCTCTGCGCGGTGGGCGATCGCCTGCATACGCTTTTCTACATCGGCGTATTTCTTCTTCCCGATGCTGAGTCGGGCGACCATGCTCACAAGACCGGCTGCCATGGCGCCACAATAGGCTGCGGCGGAACCGCCCCCTGGGGTGGGGGTGCCTGCGGCAAGGGCGTCGAGAAAGGCGTCTGGGGAGGGCGCTGCCTCGGAGCGGGATCGTTGCATGCGTGTTTCCAGGACCTGGTCGGGTTCGAACTGGTCGAGCTGAAGGTACCATTGTGCAGCATCCACCAGTGCACGTTGCGGGATGAGGCCGATCAACTCGCTGTGATGCACGGCTGTGCCATGCCGGGCAGCTTCTCGGCGGATGAATTCCACCACCCTAGCGATGGATGTGCGGTTGAAATCGGTCAGGTTCATTGAGACCTGGGCGCGTCCATCAACGAGGAGGCCGAGTGCCTTGACGAAGCGCAGCCCGCCGGAGGAATGACGTACCGCCCTAGCGATCTGCTTGGCGATACTGACATCGTCCGTTGCGAGGTACACATTGTATGCGACCAGTGGAGGGCGTGCGCCAATGATGGTTGCGCCGGCGCTGCCCACACTGGCAGGTCCGTAGTCGGGCGCCCGATCAGGATCCACACCGATGGCTTGCTTAAGGCCTTCATACTCACCACGGCGCACGTTTGCCAGGTTGGCCCGATCAGGTCGGGTAGCCGCTTCTTCGTAGAGATACACCGGGATCGATAGTTCTTCGCCCACGCGTTTTCCAAGCCGCTTGGCGATAGCGATGCAATCCTCCATGCTCACCCCTGTAATCGGGACGAAGGGAACGACATCGGTAGCGCCAAGACGGGGATGTTCCCCTTCATGCTTTTCAAGATCGATAAGGTTCGCAGCGGTTTTAATGGCATAAAAAGCGGCTGCTTCCACGGATTCTGGGTCCCCTACAAAAGTGAGAACGCTGCGGTTATGGTCTTTGTCGCTGGTTCGATCGAGCAGGGTTACGCCAGGGTGTTCGCTGATTGCGGCGGCAATCTTGTCCACGACATCAGTCCGGCGTCCTTCGGAAAAGTTGGGAATGCATTCGACGATTTGTTGTTTCATGCCAGCTTCATCTCCTGTGTGGATGTCTATTATAGCGAGCCTTCCAGGAACGCGGGAGATGCAGACGACCTGATACGCGGATGATCTTTCTCCCCGGGTTGCAGGCAAAATGGGGCTGAGCGATAGGCTCAGGGTTGTACGAAAGCTTCCAGCGCATGAGGGTCCAGGACGAGGATGCGTTTCCGCCCGATATCGATCACTCCCTGCGTTTTCAGTTCGTTAAGGGTTTGGGTAATCGTCTCGCGGTAGGTGCCGAGCTGTTCGGCCAGATCCTGGTGGGTATATCCCTCAAGGATGAGTTCGCCATCATGTGCTTCTGCGCGCCTCAGGAGGAGGCCCGCCAGACGAGCGAGGATGCTCTTGAATGCGATATCCTCGAGCCGGCTTTCCGCATCCTGAAGGCGGTGGGCCATCGATTCCATAAAGCGCATTGCGACTTTGGGTTTCTCCATGAGAAGTCGTTCCACATCAACTCTGCTCATCACGCACAACACACATTCCCGGGTGGCTTCGGCAAAAAGGTTATGGAGGCCCTGGCCGATGATGGACATCTCGCCGAAGATGGAGCCCTTGGTGAGTGTTGCCACGACGAGTTTCTTTCCCTCGGGTGAAAGACGGTAGAGCTGGACCTCCCCCATCTTAAGTAGGAACAACACTTCGCCTTCCTCTTCAGGTGAATAGAAAATGCGTCCAGGCTTGCAGGTACTCATCGTGACGGACTGATCGATTTTTTCCACTTCATCAGGTGTAAGGTCCCGGAAGATGTCAATGGTTGACAAGTATCGCTGCTTCTGCTTGTCCATGGGCGCGAATCCCTCGCTTCGGCGTCGATAGGGTTATCGATTTCAGTATACCCAGTATTTCTCGATAGAAATGCGAGAACAAGGATCACGTGTTCAAGCGGTGCAGGAGGTCACTCAGCGATGGATTGCCAAGGGATATGCGTTTCCCATTGAAAAGGTACGTGGGTACTGCAAAGACAGAGTCGGGCAGCTTGTCCAGCTGGTTCGTTTCCCGAAGGTGAACGACGATGTGCGGCAGGCGCAGGCGAACTTCTCGGGCCAGCTGGTGCGCGGTTTCGCAATTCTCGCAATCGTGATGGACGAAGATTTCAAGGGTATTGGGCATAGATGTCTCTATCAAAGACAGCGTAGCACAGCGCACCCATTGGGCGTGTAAGCTTTCTTACCAAGCTGGGAGGGGGCGTTCAAGGAGCGAGACGTGGATACCAGTACCAGAGTACATCCGAGGCGGGTTTGCCGTGAACCGAGGCGGATTTATCCTGGAGCGCTGCGCCCGGGTCGTAGCGGGCGACGAAGAATCCATGGATGGAGTCTTCAGGCAGCACGGCGAGCAAGACGGCGTTTATCGCCTGGGCTTGCTCGGCCAGGTTGACATCCAGGTCAGCGTCCACGGCTGCCCCGCGATCGAACTGTTCGGCTGGACGACAGCTTCCATCCGGAGCGCTGGCGCAAGCAGCTGCGCTTCCATTGATGGAGAGATACTCCACGACAAGTGTGGTCGGACGCGCGCGCAGGATAGGCGATGCCTGGAGGCGATCGAGATAGCTTCCCGCCCGTGCTTGTAGATCGGCCGTGGTGGTCTCGCCATCGTCGACCAATGGCGCATGCCAGTACAATTGCACCTCGTCGACCAGCATGAGAAATGAAGGCACATTCACCTCACCGGTAAAATCCAGTTCGAAAGCGAGCGTACCGGAGAAACGTTCTCGCACGGCGCCGATGAGCGCCTCCCAGCGTGCGGCGGCATCCGCGGGCACCAATGAAGGACTTCCATTGGAAAGAGAACCGGAGGGTAGCGCTGGCGAAAGGAAAGCGCCTCCCATGACAAAGCGCTCTACACTCAGCTCTTCTGCCATTGCGGCTTGATGGAGGATGAAACCTTCATACTGTTCGAACCACACCTGCCACCAGGCACGGTCGCGGGCGGCTGTTGCCCACCACTCCGCAGGATTCCCATGCCCAACAAGGAGTTGCGGTTGCACGCTGACGGCAATGCCATCTTCGTGGAGGTAACGAACAAGAGCCTGAAGCTCGTCCTCATAGGGACCCGCAGAAGGTCTAAACGCAAAAAGCGGGGTTCCATTCCCGGGTACGACCTGCCAACCCGGAGTGAGAAGAATGTGATTTGCGGACAGGAACGACAGCTGACTGAGAAGCGATTCGCCTGACCAGGCACCTGTTCGCTGGTCTCCGGGGATTAGCGCGACTCCCACTTGCATGTCCGTACGCGGCGCTATCTCAGGGGCAACAACGGTGGATGTTTCCCCAGCGAGACCCCACCACTGCCACAGATCGACCCTGTCTTCAATATCCTGCGGGCGTGATTCGACAGCCACCAGCCTCGGCGCGGCGTTCATTCCGGCGGTGCGGGAGTCGTCGGCGCTGCCGCAGCGGGCGTTGCGGCAATAGCGATAAGCCAGATCGCTTCCGGGGTCGAGCGGTGCATACAGGATGTAGTACCACTCGTTTTCTCCGAGACGCCACATGGGGATGGGCGACGTGCCGGAGTCCGGATTGAATTGAATGGTCATATGGTCGTCTTCCGGTGTATCGCCGGGGACAAGGAGACGGAATCGCAGCGTAGCCTGGTTGTCTCCGTGCCAGGTAGAGACGGCGTCCTCCAGTACCAAGTTATCATCGGGAATGATGAGCTGGCGCGTCACAGGATTCCCTGAAGGATCCCGCTCTGTATTCCAGGTTCCATCCCCGAGTGTGTACTTGTAATGCAAATCCATCCCGCTATACAGCGTTGTTACGAGGATGTAATGCGTCGCGTCCACCATGACAAGCTGCGGTAGGTCGTTGACGGCGATGCCCTCGTTGTCGAAGCGGTACCCGAGCTGAAGGGTGTTCCCCATCAGGCGCAGGGTAGAACCGGGAAGCGTGTCGTCGGGGACCGTCACCTGGAATGCCACCTGGACCGGTTGAGCCGGCTGCATGCTGAACGTTGTAGGAGTGGCGCTGTCGACGTCCACGTAGGCGCCCTGTTGAGTGCTGTGATGTGCTCCGGTGGGGCTGATGAGGGTGAGACGGTGGTAGCCAGGCTGCAAGTTGTTGATTTGGAAGGAACCCTGGCTGTCGGTGAAAGTCATCTGTCCGCCCGCGTAAAGGATGATTTCATTGAGAGGTAAATCGCTTCCATTTTCCAGAACGATGCCCGTGATGCGTCCAGTTCCCCCGTTGTATGGCGCGTCCTCCCATCCGGCAATCGTGTCTTCTAGCGTGACGGAACCCGTGATGGCGGCACGGCGGAAGGCAGGCTTACCGGCAGGTGTGCTTTCGGGGGCTTCGTCAGGATCGATGCGCACATAGCGATAGGAGAGGATAGCGCCCATCGCCGGCGTGAGTTCCACTTGATATTGACCCTGAGGCGTGCGTTGCATGATAAACCGACGAGAAGCATCATCCCCGGCTGAGAGCTCATCGATGACATCCAGGGCGATGCGCACACCGGGTGCCGTGCCCGCTGGCGGGTTGGCGATAAACGTGACGGCCGCTGCGCTCGAGGGAGTTGTTTGCTGCAGTGGCATTGGTGACGGCGCGGGTGAACTGGAAAGCAGCCCGAGGCCCGTCGAACAGCCGGTCAGAAAGAGAATACCAATCAGGAGGAGCGTTCGTTTTTTCATGAGACCTCTCCCAGATGATGGATGACTTGCATGCAGAGGTCGACGTTTGGGATCGCGTGTGAAGCAATGTGGATAGTACGTCTCTTTGTGTTGGTTCCCAGTGTGAGTCGAACGCGCCCATGCTCTATGCTGGCGGCGCAAATAGATGCCCATGCGATTGTCTTTCTGCGGAGCTGCAAGGCCTCAGGCGAGATGGTGATGGGACCAAAGTTGAGGGCTTTTCCCTGCTGAAGCAGCGTGCGATACTGCTCGAGCAGCAACGGATAACAGCGCTGTTTGATGGTGTCGGTGAGGGCGGCCAGGTTTTCCAATGAGGAAGCAAGTTTGATGGGTTTATGGCCGGCGACATGCAGTGTGACCCTCACCGGGTGAGGTCGGCGTGCGAAAGGGATGAGGTATCGGTAGGAGCGTAAGAATAGCCCCTCGATGTGTTCCCACTGGATATCGACGTTCTTGCGTCCTTGTTGAAGATGAAGCCCGTCTGAGCAGATGGCCGCGTGGGTGTTGCGCAGGGTGTGGAGGTCGATGAGCAGCAAGATGAAAAACACCATGAAAACAGCTGCCAGGATCAAAAGCGGAGATGTCCAACGCTCGACCAAGGCTGGTCCGTAGTTCAGGTAGGCATCATACCATCGCCAGACAGCGGCGATGAGCAGTACGACAGCGCCCAGTGCGCAAAGCACGGCCAGAATCCGCTTGTGGATGAGCAGAGTTGCACGTGCAGCATGCACACGCAGCACTTGCCCCAAGGCGAGTGTAGCTGGATGGGAAACGGGCGTTGCAGTGAGCTGCATGGCTTCATTCAAATGCAATTTTCCTCCCATGTAAAGGGTGGCAAGCATGGGAACTCGCTGTCCTTGGCATCATCCATGCAAGAATCAAGCCGCAACGTACGTCGGACTGCTATCCACCCCCGTGTGGTCTGGTGGTAGGATAGGGTCAGCCTATGCCCGAAAAGGAGATACTCAATGAGACGTTCACGATTGACCCTGGTTATGCTTTTCGCGCTGCTTTTGGTTGTCCTCGCGGCGTGTGGGCCGGGTTTCCCTACCGAGCAGTATTCGGTCGAGGGTATTTTTTCCATGGACTACCCACAGGAATGGATGGTGGAGGAAAATGAGGGTGTGGTCGGATTTACGGCCGGCGATGCGACCATTGAGGAAATGGGATTCGTCGTCGCCTATCAGCTGGATTTGATGGCCGCTACCTTTGAGGTTGATCTGGAGGACCCGGCGGCCTTGCTCGAATTCTATTATGTGACCAGCGCCCTGGGTGAGCCGCAGCCCCGGATTGAGCGGTTTGGTGGTGGGGAATGGGTCGTCAGCGATTACAGCTACGAGGATGTCGAATACAGTCTGCAGGGGTTCATCGCAGCCGGGCGCGGCGCTGATAACTCCATCCTTGTCATCGTCGGTGCATCACCGGATGACTACCAGACGTACCGCGAGTTCTATGACGTGATGTTCAATAGTATTCAATTTGAGTAGACGGTCAACGACAAGGACGGCGAGCCCCGCAAGGGGCTCGTTTTGATTCAACCTGGGAGGGGCTCAGATTTCGTGTTGGAGTTGCTGACGGATCTCCTGCTCGCGTTCGGCGAGCGCACCGAGAACGCCGTTAATAAAGCGCGGCGCGCTGTCGGATCCATAACGCTTGGCGAGTTCCACAGCTTCGTTAATGGAGACCTTAAGCGGGGTGATGGAAGCGACGTAGAATTCCCAGAGGGATATCCGGAGGATGTTCCTGTCAATGATGGCGAGCTGATCTACTGGCCACTCTGGTGCATACTCTGCGATTAACTTATCGAGAGAGGGGGCCGCCTGGAGGGTTCCCCGCACCAGTGTGCTGAAAAAGTTGGCAGCCTCATCACTCAAGTCCTTTTCGTGGTTGAGGTGATGGGCAATGACACCATCCGGCGGATGGCGTACGCTATCTACTTCGTAAAGTGCTTGAAGCGCCAGGTTACGTGCGCGTCGTCGATCACGCTTCATACCGACCCCGAATATACTGGGTTGTTAATCGTCCTGTTTCTCGAACGCGATATCTTCAATGTGGATGTCCACCCGGGCAGCACTCATGCCCACCATTTCTTCGATGGCGCGCGCGACAGCCGCTTGCACTTTACGGCCCACTTCGCGGACATTCACGCCGTTGCAGAGAATGAGAAAGAGATCAACGGAAACGGAATTGTTCTCGACATCAATCCGCACCCCGTCTCCTGAACCGCGACGGAATATGCGGTCCACACCCCCGGGGATGGGCGCCATGCCGGCGACACCCGGGATGCTCAGCGCAGTAAGGCGAGCGATGGTCACCAGCACGCTGGGTGCAATGAGTGTCTTGCCGGCGGTGTGTTCGTCATAGGCTTCTTTTTCGCTCATCCTGTCTCACTCGCTTTCACAGCTTTGCCACTAGAAAGTCATTGCTGCATATCAGGCGTCCGAACCTTGTTGGCTGGATTATACCCAGAAATGTGTTCTTCTGTTGCTGATCATGAAACCGCTGCCTGACGATGTTTATGGATGTACCCCGCCAAGGCGTCCGGGTTGTCCCTCAGCGAGGCAGGTTCTCTCCGTCCCTCGACGAGATCCATGAGGATGATCGTGAGTGCCTCGTTGACAGGCGCAGGGATAGCCTGCTCCCGACCGAGACGCGCTATCGCTCCATTCAGCCAGCCCACTTCAGAGCGGCCGCGTTGGATATCGAAGGAGAAGGATGGTGGTTTCCCACCACGTCCTCCCGCGACCATGCGCTGGAGAACGGGCCTCAGGATGCCGTTTGGCAAGGCGAGGGCGGGGGGAAGGAGGTGCAGCGGGAGACGAGGAAGCGGCACAACGTTTGCGCCAAGGGCTCGCATCACGCTCAACGCTTCCTTGAGCGCAAGCAGTTCAAGGTGATAGGTGGTATCGCAAGAAAAGACTTGACCTGCCGGCCAGCCTAGGATGGCAGCGACAGCGTTGGCTGTGATGTTGGACAGCATCTTGGACCATTTCATGTCCTCGCCGCTACGGTACGTGCGAGTGAAGAAACCAGCGGCTTCAAATCGTCGCGCAAGCTCCTGGACAAGTGGGTGGCTCCCCCCGAAACCAACGCCCCGTTCACGGGAGAGGATCACATGATTGATGGACGGACGGCTTACGGCTGATGTGAGTGTGGCCGGTACCACGTTGTCATCACCAAAGATGTCCCCTATATGACGCTCACTTTCCACACCATTCAGAAAGCTGACGAAGGTTGCATGGACGCCATGCTGTTGCAAATCCAACAGCGCCGCTTGAAGATCGTACGCCTTGGTGCACAGCAGCGTCACATCGATCGGTCGTTCCACTTCCTGGAGTGAGGACGCGACTGTAGGGTGTTCCAGGGTCAACGAGCCCTGGGCCATGTCGAGTGTGAACCCCTGCGAGAGCTGGGCTTTGTACTGCGGGCGCGTGAGAAACGTGACGTTTTCGCCGGCAAGCGCGAGACGCGTTCCAAGCATGCCTCCCACTGCGCCGGTACCATAGATGAGGATGTGCATATGGGTGCGCTCAGTCGTTCAGCAGCTGGTCGATGAGCGAGTTGAGCTCTTCATCCGAGAAGAAACGGATGGTAATGGTGCCGCCCTTGCGACCACGTTTCAAGGTCACCCGCGTTCCAAGTTTCTCACGTAGCTGATCTTCGAGCGCAGTCTCTTCAGGCGAGCGCGAGGTGGGTTTTTTCTTGGTACTTTTCTTCTCGCCGGACTTGCTGCGCACATACTCCTCTGTTTGACGCACGCTTAAGTGGCGCTTTAAGATGGCATGCAGCGCGGCGGTCTGCTGCTGCGTTGTTTTCAGGGAGAGCAGCGAGCGGGCGTGTCCTTCGCTGATATCATCATCCGCCAGGGCTTGACGAACCGTGGGGGATAATTTCAACAGGCGCAGCGTGTTGGTGACCGCCGAGCGGCTCTTCCCGACGCTGGCGGCGATGTCGTCGTGGGAAAGGTTAAAATCATCGGCCAGCTGGCGATACCCTTCTGCTGCATCCAGCGCGTTCAGATCGTCTCGCTGGAGATTTTCAATTAGCGCCAATTCGAGTCTCTGCTGGTCAGTGACCTCGCGGACGATGACTGGGACGTACTCCAGCCCGGCAAGGCGGGCGGCCTGCAGACGACGCTCGCCAGCGATGAGCTGGTACCCAAAACCGCCAGAAACAGGGGCCACAATCAGCGGTTGTAAAATACCATGCTCAAGGATGGAATCGGCGAGTTCCTGTAAGTTCTCAGGGTCGAAACGTGTGCGTGGCTGACGGGGATTGGGTTCGATTTCGTCGATCAACACCTGCTGCACGCCCTGTGTAGATATCGATCTCTCACCTGTCGGGAGCAATGCGTCCAAGCCTTTTCCAAGTCCACGTTTCGCGCTCATATCATGCCTCAGTTCGTCTAGGCGTGCCTTCCCGTTCATCCTGGTCGAGAAGCTCACGTGCTAATTCACGGTATGCTATTGCGCCGGAGGATGAAGGATCATACGCCGAAATGGGAATCCCATGCGAAGGTGCTTCCGCCAGCCGGACGCTGCGGGGGATAATGGTGTTGAAGACGTTGTTCGGGAAGTGATGACGGACTTCGTCCACGACGTCTTGAGCAAGGTTGGTGCGACCATCGAACATTGTGAGCAAGAGGCTGCGGATGTTCAAGGATGGATAAAGACCACTGCGGATGCGCTGCAGGGTATGCATCAACTGGGTGAGACCTTCCAGGGCAAGGTATTCACACTGTACGGGGATGATAACACCCTCTCGAGCGGCGAGGAGGCCGTTAACCGTGAGCAGGCCGAGGGAAGGCGGACAGTCGATGAGGACGTAGTCAAAGTTTTCCTGGAGCGGTTCGATCGTTCGTCGGAGCAATTTCTCCCGGGAAGGGAGTTCGACCATCTCCACTCTTGCCCCGGCCAATGCCGGGGACGAGGGGATTAAGGATAGTTTCAGCCCTGGGTTGCGAAGAATGCAGTCTTTTGCAGGGGTGCGTCCGATGAGGGTGTCATAGATGTCGCACTGCAGGTCGTGATACTCGATGCCGAGGCACGCGGTGGCGTTCGCCTGGGGGTCGAGATCGACGAGCAACACGCGTTGCCCCAGCTGGGCGAGATATGCTCCCAGGTTGATGACGGTCGTTGTCTTTCCCACACCGCCTTTTTGGTTGACAAATGCATACGTTCGAGCCATCAGGATTCCTCGGTGAGGGGTGATAGATGTTGCAACGGTTGTGGAATGCTATCCAACCCACAGCGAGTGACTGAGCTGGAGGCAATCTGGTTGGCAAACCGTGCGGCCTGCCACGCGTCGCGCATCTGTGCCCAGTGGATGAAGAAGGCGGCTGCAAAGATATCGCCCGCCCCGGTGGGCTCCACCTCCTCGACTTCTGGCGCAGGAATATCGCGGACCTCATCTTTCCAGAAAATGCGAGCGCCGAGAGGGCCGCGGGTGAGGGCCAGCAGTTTGCAGTATGTTGCCAGTTCGCGCGCCGCTTCAAGATCGCCCTCAATGTCCTCTTCACTAAGAACGACGATGTCAGCAGCGGGAAGAAGTTCCCGCAGAAGGGTCCACTTTTCAAGGCGCACAGCCCCTTCATCATCCCAGCGACGCAACCATCCCTGGGGCGTCATGGCGATGATGGAGGATGCAAACTGGTAGGGCATGTCCGGATCGATTTCATTGGCGATGGGAGCAAAATGTACGATGCGGGGCATCGTCCAGGATGGTGGGATCGATTCCATCGAGAGTACAGCAGCCCTGGCGTGTAACGTCTGCACGCGTCCGCTCTGCTTATATCTATTTTCAAAGCAGGTTGTTTGATCGGACGGGATGCTGAGGACCTGAAGCTGCTCTAGTGATTGCAGGTTGAGGTCCGGTGACGTGGCAGTAACGATGCCGGTGTTCATGCCAAGGGCATGTGCTGTGAGCCCGGAGTACGCGGCCGTGCCGCCAAGTGTATATCCTTCTTGAACGATATCCTTGGCGACATGACCGATCACGAGATAGTCTGGCTGGGACGAGGACACGTTGAGAGTCATAGGGTGATTATAGCCCAGGCTAGCCGCGTGACCACTCTCGCCCGTGTTTATTGGAGAGGAATGATGGTGACTTTACGGCGGTTGCCTTCGCCAACGCTTTCTGTTTCCACATCCGGGTTGTCACGCAGCTCGAGGTGAATGATGCGGCGTTCATTGGCAGGCATGGGTTCCAGCGAGAAGGTCCGGCCAGCCTCGAGGGCCTGGCGTGCCATCCGCCTTGCGAGGCGACGGAGCTGTTGCTCTCGTCTGGCGCGGTAGCCTTCCACGTCGATAAGCACAGATACCGGTCGCTGGAGTTCTTTCCCAACGATGAGGCGCGTGATGTACTGCAGCGCGTCGAGTGTTTCCGCCCGTCGCCCAATGAGGATGCTGAGATCATCACCGCGGATATCCACATGGAGCGGTCGGATGTGACCTTCCTCAACAGGCTCTCCCCATGCGGCGTCAACGTCTGCCTCGATGCCCATACGCATCAACAATTCCGTAACGGTTTCGCGAGAGACACGCTCGGCTTCATCTTCTTCGTGGCCATTGTGCGATTCAATCCTTACCGGCTGTTCGCGTTGGGTCTCCATCGCACTTCCGGTAGTTGCGGACGTGAGCGAGTCTTCCGTCGCAATCGTCAGGCGAACGCGTGCTTGGCGGTCCCGTAATCCTAGAAAGCCCTTGCCGCCTTCGTCGAGGATTTCCACATCCAGCGCATCAGCCGCAACACCGAGTTCGGCTGCGCCCTGTTGGATGGCTTCCTCCACGGTGGGGGCGATGATTTCGATGCTGGGTTTTGGAGTACTCATGCGTACGACCTCTTCTTTATCGAAAGGGATGTCCCCTCAGGCGGATGCCGATTTGCGAATTTGCCGCATAGCATAGCCCTGCAGGATCCCCAATAGGTTTGAAACGACGAAATAGAGAGCCAGTCCGGAAGCCAGCGTGTAAGCAAAGTAGCCCATGAGAGCCGGCATGTAGATGGACATCATGTTTGACATCATTGCACCCTGCCCATCTCCTGATGTATCGACCATGGTGAGTTTGGATTGGAGGAAAGATGAGATGACGACGATAATCGTGAGCACCGGAATGGCGATGGGTAGAAAGTCCGGCTGCCAGCGCTCTGGCTGTCCCAGGTTCATCCAAAGGAAGGAGCTGTTGAGGGGGATGAGCTGACCGGGGTTAAAATTCAGTGCTGCGCTGGGTGAATAGAGATGCGTGGTAAGCTCGAGCAGCTGCGCTGGCGAAGACGCGAGGGTGCGGATAACGGCCTGGTACAAACCGAGGATAATGGGCAGCTGGATGAGTGTGCCCAGACAACCACTCAGAGGATTGTAGCCTTTCTCCTGGAACAGCTTCATCTGCTCCTCGGAGAGTTTTTCCTTGTTGTCCTTGTATTTCTCTTGAATTTTCTTCCACTTATCCGAGCTCTGGATTTCCTTCATGACCAGCGAGCTGCGCGTCTGCTGCATCGTAAGCGGAAGCGTTAAGAGGCGGATTAGCGCTGTAAATACGATAATCGCGAGACCAAAGTTCTGGCCAAGCAAATTGTAGATAAAGAGCAGCGCATTAATCATGGGGTTGATAATCAAGTAGTTCCACATGTCCACAAATCCAATCTATTCAGGCTGAAATTCGCAGCGCAGGGATCCAGCTTCGGTCCCGACGGCGAACAGGAGACAATCGTTGCCTAACGCTGGAATGAAAAGTGCGTCGTCGACAAGAGCGGCATCGGCGTTCAGGGTGCCTTCAATCACTGCTTCACGGCCCCAGGCAGGTTCACCGGTCAGCTGGTTGTAAGCATTTACCACGCCGTCTTCGCTGATGAAATATACGTTCTCGTCGTCGACGATCGGCGCAGCTGTGATGGCGGAGCCCAGCGATTGTCGCCACACTTCTGCCCCCTCGTTTTCAAGATCGATGGCGGTGAGGTTGCCGTCGAGGTCTCCGAAGAAGGCATAGGTGCCCGCAACTGCGGGGGTGCCCCAGATCCATCCCTCTGTTTCGATGGACCAACGGATGGCACCGTCCTCGATGGCAATGGCAAAGAACTCGCCGCCAAAGGTGCCCGCCAGGAGTACGTCTTCATAGTGGGCCGGTGTGCTGGGAATCGACCCGCCAAGATCCTGCTTCCAGCACTCCTCACCGTTGGCGATGTCAATGCAATAGAGTTCGTGATCCAGGGAGGACAGGTAGACGCGGTCCTCGTAGACAAGCGGGGCGGACCAGAGAGCATTGCCAACCGTGGCAGTGTAAGTCCATTCGTTGGTCCCCGTCTCCAGATCCAACGCGTAGAGGTGGCCATCGGCATTGGGTGCGAGCACGAGGTCGCCGACGATGGTCGCTGCGGCGATGTAGCGATCGCTGGCTTCCTCGAAGGTCCATTCGATATCGACCAGGCTGCCACGACTCCGCAGACCATAAAGAATATTGCTGTAGCTGCCGACGACGACCAGTCCATCTTCGGATGGGGCCGGTGGGGCGTAGAAATTGGTTGCGCGGTCGGTTTCGGCCGGGAAGCGCCACGTTGCACGCCCATTGGTGCGATCGATGGAATACACCGAGGTGCCGAAGGCGATGTAGGCCTGGTTGCCATCGATGCTGAGACCCGGCCAGCTCGATCCGGCGAGCAGGCTGCCTGAGGAGCATCCTGTGAGCATGATCGCCAGGGTGAGGAGCAAGATGGTGGAGCGAATGGATCGGGTGATAGAGGTCCTTGATGTAGTCATAGTTCTCCTAGGGAACCGGGTCGTAGCCGCCGGGATGGAAGGGATGGCAGCGAAGTAGCCGTCGTAAGCCCATGTAGCCGCCTTTCAATGCTCCGTATTTTACAATAGCCTGGTATGCGTAGTGAGAGCACGTCGGGTAAAAACGGCAGGTGTTCGGGGGCAGCGCCCGGGAAACCGTGAGTTGATAAAACCGCAGAAGCGCGAGCAACGGAAGCGCGAGCAGGTTGCGCCAGGTGAGAGGAAGGTCCCTGAGGCTTGGTTCAAGATTGTTCTGGTTTGGTTCAACCATTTGCATGGTCATGTCGTCTCTCAAACAATCCGGCCTGTGTTAAAACGCTTCCGACGGACTGGATCACAGCGTTCCATTCAGCGTGCACGAAGGGCGGTCTTGCCATGAGGATGATGTCCCATCCCTGTGCAACGCCGGGTTGAAAGCTCCGCAGCGCCTCACGCAGGCGACGGCGGGTCCGGTTGCGAACAACCGCGTTGCCGAGGCCGCGCTTGGTGGTGACACCGAAGCGCGAATAGGGGAGGTTGTTCCCGCGTGCAGCACATATGATGAGCGGGTGGGCATACGTCTTTCCTGTGCGCCACACCCGCTGAAAATCAGCTGCACTGGTTAGCCGGTATCGTCGGTTCATCCCTCAACCCATTCAGGCCTTTGCGGCGCTGAATGAAGACACATCAGGCGTTCCAGTTGACCTTCTTGACGTGTTGATTCATGCGAACAGACAGCCGTTGTCTGCCCTTGCGGCGGCGTGCCTTCAGGACGGCGCGCCCGCCTTTGGATGACATGCGGGATCGAAAACCGTGCACACGTGCGCGGCGGCGGATTTTTGGTTGGTAAGTTCGTTTAGGCATGATTCCATTCCTGCATATGATTTTCGTTCTACGCAAAGATGCCGTGGGATTATACCGTAAGCATCAAGTCCGGTCAATCATCGCTTTCTCAGGCCGGGGAGGCGTGGATCATGCCTCCTCCCGCGTGATGCGTGCACCGAGGGTTTGAAGCTTTTCATCAATGCGCTCATAGCCGCGCTCTATTTGGCCGATGTTGCGGATGTGCGACGTGCCCTTTGCAGCCAGGGCGGCCAGTGTGAGTGCGAGGCCGGCACGGATGTCGGGGCTTTCGAGGTTTTCCCCGAACAGCGAATTAGGCCCCTGAACGATGCATCGGTGCGGGTCGCAGAGAACGATACGCGCCCCCATCCCTACCAGTTTATCGATGAAGAACATGCGGGTTTCATACATCCAATCATGGAAAAGCACTGTGCCGGTGCATTGCGTGGCGACGACGATGGCGATGCTCATCAGGTCTGTGGGGAAGGCAGGCCAGGGCATAACGCTGATCTGGGGAATCGCACCCCCGAGGTCGGTCTCGATGTGCCTGTGTTGTTCCGCAGGAACGTAAATGTCATCACCCTGAACGTCCCAGGTGACCCCGAGGCGTTTGAAGACAAGCCTGGCCATGTTGAGGTGCTGTGGAACGGCGTTGTGGATGTGGATGTCGCCCCCGGTCACCACGGCCGCGCCGATGAAGCTCATCACTTCGAGGTAATCGGAACCGATGGTGAAATCGCCGCCATGGAGTTTGTCCACGCCCTGAATGTGAAGGGTATTGGATCCAATCTGATCAATGCTGGCACCAAGATGATTGAGAAAGTGGCAGAGTTCCTGGATGTGCGGTTCGGATGCCGCATTACGGATGGTTGTCTTTCCTTCAGCGAGCACCGACGCCATGATGGCGTTCTCCGTGGCTGTGACGCTGGCCTCGTCAAGGAGAACATCCGCGCCTTGCAAGCGTTTGCCTGCTTTGAGCTTGAACTCGCGGTCGCTATAGGTGATCCTTGCGCCGAGTGCGCGCAACGCAAGCAGATGGCTGTCCACGCGCCGGCGACCAATCACATCCCCGCCCGGAGGCGCCAGCTCGATGGATCGGCCGCGGGCAATCATGGGGCCAGCGAGGAGGATGGAGGCGCGAATTTTCCGGCAAAGTGCTGTGTCAGGCGCCGCATTGTCGACATCGGCGGCCTGCAGTGTCCAGGTGTGGCTGTCATGAACCTTCACGTGCACGCCGATTTCTTCCAGCAACAAACGCATGGTGCGTGTGTCACCAATGTCGGGGATATTGTGCAGCGTGACCGCTTCATCGGTCAGTAAACAGGCTGCCATGAGTGGAAGGGCGGCGTTCTTGTTCCCGGAGGGCGTGATGTTTCCTCTCAGTGGGATTCCGCCTTCGATGCGAAACGTGTGCATGCTTAGGCTTTCCTTTCCGGGGCTATGAGTTCACCCTGGTTGATGGTGAGAAGGTATGCTGCGGTTCCGGTGTGGGCTGGGACTCCCAGTAACCCTGCGCTTCAGATGTGGGCTACGGAAGCGCCGAGCGGGATCGCTGCAAAGGTGCTGCGAAAGTGCAACAGCGTCTCGTCTGCTAGTATAACCTCGAACGCACTTCCTTTCAGGAACGAGGGAGACGCAGTTCGACAATAGAGTCCAGAGGTCAGGCTGAAATCTTGCCCTTTGAGCCGCCTGATCATGGTGGTGAAGTTGCCGATCAGGTCGACACCCCGCGCTTCCCCGTGCAGGCTTTGATGTTGTGGAGAAGTTGTACCCCGTAAGCTGCGCACAGTCTCCGGTAAACGGACCCATGGTCTCGAACTGGATGCCGGTTTCGGGCGGCCGGGCGTAGAGCTGGAGATATCTTGACCGAGGACGGTCATCCTCAAGGTCCTACGGATTCTAAAGGAGTGCGGATAGCGGGTCAATTGGTGTTGCCAATCATAGGGGAAACGGCGGGCAAGACGCAGCAGCCATGTAGCCCCGGGGTGCTGTTGAGCCGCCATGGCTGCGGGTACCGATGTCCTCCTATATGCAGAAAGCCAGGACCAACATGAACCCTTCTAAGGTTGTATGGCGGAAGGGTAGGAGAATGGGAGAAGAGCAGGTCTTGGGGCCTCACAACAACTGTGGAAACAGGTGCCTTATGGTAGAATCAACGCTTGTGAATACGTCCGGACGATCTGAATCCAATCGACCCATTGGGGTGTTCGCGTCGATCGCTGCGGGCTTTGACCGCATCGCCGCCAATCCCCTTCTTATCCTGCCACCGCTTGTGCTGGACCTGTTGCTTTGGTTTGGTCCGCATGTGGTGTCCCCGACGTTGTTTGAGGGCTATGCCGACCTGCTGACAGTGCCAGTGGGCGCTGATCCAGCGGTCGTGGACACCATGATTGCTGCCGTGGAAGAGTTCGGAAGACGGCTGAATGTCCTCGTGGCGCTGAACAGTTTTCCGGTCGGTGTACCCAGCCTAATGTCTTCACGCTTGCCCTTGCTGAACCCAGTCGGGGAGCCACTGCTCTATGTGGTGCAAGATCCCGGAACACTGCTGCTCATCACGATCGGCGTAGGAGTTGTTGGGCTCGTTCTGGGTGTTCTTTTCCATCGTGTGATTGCCAGTCGGGTAGCCCCGAAGGCTGCAGTGAGTTCGCCAGGAGCCTCAATAGCCGCCATCTTTCTGCTGGCGCTGATTGGCTATCTGGGGGGGATCTTCTTGGCCACCGGCTTGCTCTTGGTCGCTTCGATGCTTTCCTTTATTGTGCCGGTGCTGGGAGCGCTCTTTGTATTTGGCGGTTTCAGCGCAGGTGTGTGGCTGATTATCTATTGCATGTTCACGCCGCACGGCATCATACTCTACCGTCTCAACTTGCGTCAGGCCTTGAGGGAAAGCATCCGCACGGTGCGCTTGAACACCATGAGCACCTTGCTGTTTGTGGTCCTCGCGCTTGGGATCTCATGGTTTGGTAACCAGGTATGGATGCTGCCAGGTGAGGATTCTTGGTACAGCATGCTTGGCATTCTAGGCCATGCTTTTGTCAGCGCCATGCTTCTAGCTGCAAGCTATGTGTTCTTTCAGGATCGGCGTGCATGGTCTCGCAAGGTGGGTACGATTCTGGCGTCGCAATTCGGCGCTCGGGACAATAGGCCTGAGGACTCGGCGGACTCGGATCGGTTCGAAGGAGAGTAACTGTGGCGAAAGCCAAGCAGAAAGTCAGCAGCTATGCTGCAAAAGATATTCAGGTACTGGAAGGCCTGGAGGCTGTGCGTCGCCGACCCGGGATGTATGTGGGCGGCACCGATATCAAAGCCCTCCATCACCTTGTCTATGAGGTCGTTGACAACTCGATCGATGAGGCGCTGGCAGGCGCCTGTGACAACATCGATATCATTATTCATCCAGATGAGAGCGTGACGGTCATCGACGACGGGCGCGGGATCCCCGTTGACCTTCATCCTGAGAAGAAAAAACCGGCGCTGGAAATCGTCATGACGATGCTGCATGCCGGTGCGAAGTTTGGCGGAGATGGCTATAAGGTTTCCGGCGGACTGCACGGCGTGGGCGTGTCAGCTGTAAACGCCCTCTCTGAATGGTGTGAAGTTGAGGTCCGTCGTGACGGTAAGGTGCACTTCCAGCGGTATGAACAGGGTGCCCCTGTCGCTGCGGTGGAGGTGATCGGGAAAGCCGGGAAGACGGAAACCGGTACGAAAACCACCTTTCGCTATGACACGACCATCTTTGAGGGCGATTTCACCTTCCGCTTTGAAACGTTGGTACAACGGTTGAGGGAAATGGCTTTCGTCACGCGTGGCGTGCACATCCACCTCCTGGATGAACGCAGCGACCGTGAGATGAGCTTTTACTTTGAAGGTGGCATCACCTCGTTCGTTCGGTACCTGACACGTAACCGGACCACGCTACATCCACTGGTTTATGTCGAGCGAGAGGTCGAAGGTACCGGCATCGAGGTGGCGATGCAGTACACGGATTCCTATGCGGAATCGCTATACTCCTTTGCAAACACCATTAATACCGTCGATGGCGGCACTCACCTGACCGGTCTGCGGGCCGCCATCACACGCACGGTGAATGACTACGCACGCAAGGCCGGGCTGCTGAAAGATTCCGATCCAAATTTCTCTGGCGATGACACCCGCGAAGGTCTTGTGGCCATTGTCTCGGTCAAGCATCGCGATCCCCAATTTGAAAGCCAGACCAAGGTCAAACTGATGAATGCCGAGGTACAGACCCAGGTTCAGCAGGCTGTGGGCGAGGCGTTGAGTGTGTTCCTCGAGGAGAATCCATCCGCTGCCCGGGCGATTGTGAAGAAGTGTTTGACGTCCGCGCGGGCGCGCGACGCGGCCCGCAAGGCGCGCGATCTCGTGATTCGCAAGAGCGCGCTGGAAAGCCTGACCCTGCCGGGCAAACTGGCAGATTGTTCAGAGCGGAATCCCGATCGTTGTGAGCTCTACATTGTAGAGGGTGATTCGGCAGGTGGTTCGGCGAAGCAGGGGCGGGATCGTCACTTTCAAGCCATCCTCCCACTGCGCGGCAAAATCCTCAACACCGAGCGTGCACGCCTGGATAAAATTCTCTCCAATCGAGAGGTGAAAGCGCTCATCTCGGCGCTGGGAACCAGCATCGGGGAAGGATTTGATCTTACAAACCTGCGTTACGGACGTGTCATCATCATGACCGATGCTGATGTGGACGGCAGCCACATCCGGACATTGTTGCTGACCTTTTTCTTCCGCTACATGCCGGAGTTGATCGATGAGGGCCACCTCTTTATCGCTCAACCACCTCTTTACCGCATTTCTTACAAAAACAAGTTGCAGTATGCCTACACGGAGAAGGACCGCGTGCGCATCTTCAAGGAACTGGGAGTTGGCGAGGAGAAAGTGGCTCTCCAGCGCTACAAGGGCCTTGGTGAGATGAACCCTGATCAGTTATGGAACACCACCTTGGATCCCGAAAGCCGTACACTGCTGCAGGTGACGATCGAAGATGCGGCAGCCGCAGACAGTACCTTTACCATGCTCATGGGCGCCGCGGTGCCACCGCGTAAACGCTTTATTCAGACTCATGCGCATGAGGTACGCAATCTTGATGTGTAGACTGACACATGTATTCAATAGCCCTGCCTCAGGCAGGGCTATTTTTTTTATCCCTCATCCGTTTTACCGAGCTTGTTCTCACCTCATGAGGGAGGGGCAAGGTGCAAGGAAGGGCGTCTAGTGGATGGCGGAGAAGGAAACGGCTTGGGGGGATAGGCCCGTGATGGCCCGAGCATTGGGCTGGGGCGCTCACTACGTTCGCCGAGCCGCCGTCAGCCTCAACAGGCTGATTGGCATCAACCATACTCGCAGAGCAGAAGGGGGACCTTCAGCCGGCAACCATTCCAGCTCGCAGTGTGGTCGTAGTGTTGGCCGGGTCCTGCCTGCCGGGTGGCTTGTTCTGGTTATTCATAACCTCACGCCATGTGTGGCCAGCGCCAGAAAGCGGATGGGCCTTTACGGGCGGGGTGTGTTGTCCAGTTTTTCGTCGTCGGATTTACGGGTGGATGTCAAATCAAAGACGTAGCTGCAAAAGGCGTCACCTTTCATGATGCAAGCCCCCTGTACGTACGCCGAATCGGTAATGCCATTAATGATGTAGTTGTTCAGCAGGCACACTTCTGGGTGAACCTTGACGATGGATTGAAAAGGGCAAGTGTGCTGGCGAAGGACGGCCTGGTTTCCCTCAACGGTCAGTTCGGAGATGTAGCCTTCGCCCGAGAACATTTGATTCAGAAGTTGTAGCCGCTCGACGGGGTCTAGTGGGACGATGTCTACGTTGAGATCGGCAACCTTTTGCTCAGCGATGCGTTGCATCAGGGTGTTGATGACATCTCTTCCGTACATCTTGCTCAACTCTGTCAGCATCATGGTAGAGAACTCATCATATTTCTTTGGGAAGGTCTCTCGGCCGACGGAGGAGAGGGAATACACGAGTCGGGGGCGCCCCACCGATTGCCGCACTCGCTCGGCGTTGACGAGGCCATCACGCTGCAGGATGGTGACGTGATGGCGTACAGTTGCCGGCGAGAGGCTCATATCGGAGGCGATCGAATTCACCGTTCCCGAGCCCTGCTGCTGCAATAAGGAGAGGATTTGTTGTCGCGTATCTTGCATGGCTGCTCCGCGTAGTACTCCTGTCAGAAGGACTATATCACAGTGAAAGATTAAGGTCAATTAAATGTTTTTAGTGATATAGATGAAGAATATTGACAAATGAAGAAATAAATGCTATTGTGGGCACATATTGGAGGAAATACAGGACGTACGGGGGATTTGGGGAACAGGTTTCATACGAGAAAGCGTGAAGATGTTCTGCCACCAAGGAGTTATTTGATGGCTGCGAAGACAGACAACAGCAGGTATGCAGGTCTCGGAGATGCAAGTGACGTGCGCAGGAAGTACGTCGAGGAAATCACCCGCACACCCCTGCTCACGCGGGAAGAAGAAATCGACCTGGCCACGAGGGTGCGCAAAGGCACGGAAGCACGCGAAAAGATCGTCCAAGGCAACTTGAGCGAGAAGGAACTCCACGACCTTCAGGTCATTATCAAGGATGGGAGTGCTGCCCGAGAAAAACTGTTGATGGCAAACACCCGCCTGGTCATCAGTGTAGCGAAACGCTACAACGGACGCGGAATCCCCTTCACCGATCTGGTGCAGGAAGGTTTTGTGGGATTGATGCGTGCGACCGCGAAGTACGACGTATCTCACGGCACCCGCTTCAGCACCTATGCCACCTGGTGGATTCGACAGGCTATCACGCGTTCGATTGATAATCACAGCAGAACCATACGATTGCCTGTGCACAAAGGTGTGGAGATCAACAAGCTGTATCGTACGTCCAATGAGCTTCTCCAGGAACTGGGAAGGGAACCGACCGACGCGGAGATTGCTGAGCATATGGATATGAGTGTCGATCAGGTTCAGACGACAATGCAGCTTGCGCATCCGCCGCTCTCCCTTGAAAGTCCACAGGGGGACGACGAGGATCGCGTGCTGGGCGATATGCTCGCTGATGAGGAACTGGTTCTTCCAGAAGAAGCTGCCGAACAAAATGTGTTGAAGGTACGAGTACGGGAAGCGCTGCACGAACTCCCGCCGCGGGAAGCGCAGGTGCTGCGCCTCCGTTATGGCTTCCACGATGGCAAGATATACACGCTGCGTGAAGTCGGTCGCAAACTGGGCATCACCCGCGAACGTGTGCGCCAGATCGAAACACATGCGCTCTCTCGTCTGCGAGCCACCAGCCCGGCGCTTTCCTGATCACCAAGAGCAACATGAAGCGGGTGCTCATCGAGCACCCGCTTTTGATTTTTCAGCGCGTTGGGGTTTGGGAAAGGGATGGCCCCTTCGGGTACTGCAACTTTTGGGACGGGGAGATTGTACTAGTATATAGGCATGCCTCAAGAACCTGATCGTATTCTACTTCGCCGTGCGATGGATGGTGATGTACAGGCCTACGGTGACATCGTCGATCGCTATCAGCGACTGGTTTACACAGCTGCGTTCCGTATCCTCGCCAACCACGACGATGCGCAGGACGCCGCTCAGGAGACATTTGTGAGAGCGTACCACAGCCTTGATCGCTTCGACCATAAACGTCCCTTTGGACCCTGGATCCGGCGAATAGCGATGAACCTGAGCCTGAACATGCTTCGCCAGCGCCGCCCCGAGATGCAACTGGAGGAGGAAAGAGCTGCTCCTCAGTCACAAGCGCTGGACCCGGAAACGCTTGCCATCCGGAGCGAGCAGCGTGACTTCGTCAAGGAACTGCTCATGCGGCTTCCCGAGCATTATCGCGTTGCCATCGTATTACGGCACTACAACGAAATGAGTTATGCGGAAATGGCGGAGGTGCTCGACGAACCAATGAGCACTGTGAAGAGCAATCTCTTCCGCGCCAGACGAAAGCTGGCGGAAATGATGGTGTCCCATGAAGCATGAACATCAACACGTGACGGACGACGAGATCCAACTGCATCTGGATGGACTTGGCGATCCTGCCTGGCGCGAAGAGATTGAGGCCAGGCTCATGACATGTGCAGCATGCGCGCGTCGGGTGGAGGCATGGCGGGCAATGTTCACCGCTCTTGATGCCCTCCCTCAAGAAGCCATGGCTCAAGCGCTGCGAGATGACGTGCTGACGCAGCTAGCTGCCAGGAAGGAAGAAGCACATCATGTCTATCGTGTGCTGGTAGGACAAGCGCTTCTGGTGGTTGCATTGACGGTGTATATGTGGTTGAACCGCTCCATCCTCTTGCTTTCCAGTGCGCGGCTCGCAGCGCAGCTAACCGCGGCGCTCGCGGACCTTGAAGTCCGAGCTCGAGCATTCACGGTTCCATCGCTGCTGGATCGAATAACCCTTCCTGATTTTGCCTATGTTGTGGAGGCTCTGCAACTCGAACCTTTTGCTTCCCTTTCAACATGGATCACTGTTGCCATCCTGGCAGGTGCCATGCTGATTGTCATCAACCGCCGTTTGTTGAATCTTCCAGGGGCAGAGCGGTCATAGACGGATGTTGAAGACCGCTTCTCCGTCCCGGATGAAAGGAATGTATGCATGAATAACATACTTGGTCTGGTCTTCGCGATCCTGCTAGGTGGTGCAGGCCTCGTCGTGCTGCTCGCCCTGGTGGAGGAATTGTTCCCGGGATTCGTGGGTCGATCCGCTTCCCTGGCCGAAGAACAACACGGCCGGGCGGTCTTGCTTGGTTTCCTCAACAGCCTGCTTCTGTTGGTGTTGGCATCGGTGTTGATGATCATAGGCGAGCGGATCTTTTCACCCCTGTTTGCCTTGATGGCCGGGGCAATTGCCATTCTTCTAACCATCGGCTTCCTGTTTGGCCTTTCCGCGATGGGATCGCTGATTGGGCGCATCATCAAACCCAGTACCGAGGGCTGGTCGCAACTTTTATGGGGCAACGGTGCCATGCTTCTGGCTTGCCTTGGCCCCTATCTGGGGTGGTTCCTGTTCCTCCCGTATGTGCTCTTCCGAGGTCTGGGTGGTGTGGTTATGGCGCAGAGCGCTAAGCGGCGAGAACGCCGGGCATTGAAAGAGGCGGAGGAGGAAGAGCACGCCTGAGCATCAGAGAGATGTGAGCCATCCCTCCACACTCCGGTGGAGGGATGTTTGTTTAAGGCGGGAGGGACCAGGTGAGCAAGACCTCGAGGATGGTAAGGTTACGGGCGAAATCTGTATCTGTATGATTGGTTAATTCGAGATCGATGGCAGCGATGCCGTGATCGGAAGCCCAGTCAATGAGTTGACCGGAGTAAAGGCAGCCGGTGTCAATGGGTGGGTAGGGGTAATCACTTACCTGAGCGAGGGCCGCCGCAAAGTTAAGTGAGGCTGTGTCAGGAGGTTGGCCGCCAGGAAAAATGCCGAGTGCTGCGCTGTGGTAGTTGACCAGCGCTTCGATGGCATGACTTTCAAGAAAGGCCATCAAGGCTTGGGTTTCCGGTTCGGAACCGGCATGAGTGCCGCCGGAGAGAGGGAGCAACGCGTTCCAGCAACCCTCGGGAGGCCACTCCACCAGCCATCCGGAAGGCCAATTCCGGTTTAGATCCACATTGTTGTCGTTTGCGCGCGCATAGATGTCACGGCCCCGCGCTTCACCGTCGGGATTGAGGGAGCGCAGGATGTGCAGGGTGACATCGGGAGGGACGATCTCGGGATGGACCCTGAGGTGGGCGATGAGCTGGTCGGCGAGGGCGATCGTGTTCCACTCGTAGCCGCCATGGATTCCGGCGACGATCATGCGTTCGTGCGCGCCACAGCCAAAGGAATGCACGACGAGCGGTCGCCCTGCCACGGAAGTGCCGATCACCTGGACCGATTCGGAAGGAGGGGTGGCGGTGGGTGTGAGGCTGGGTATGGCCGTGGCGGGAGCGTTGGTCGGCGAAGGCGTTTCAGTTGGCTGCTGCGGGGTGGTGGTCGCCGTGTGTGACGGCGGAATCAACGTGGTGGGCTGAGTGATGGGGCCCGGATAACGGTTGCACGCCGTCAGCGCGCTGAAGAGCAGGAGCAAGGCGATCCGCATGAACAAAGCCGGGAAGACAGGTCGGTCGGTTGACTGCATTGACGTTGGTGTCCTTCGTGTGCATGGATGGTACGGACGCCATGCGTTGCGTGAGAATCGGGTAAAAACCGTCGGACGATCTTCTCCAATGGTAGTCAAAAAGGCTTCCATTTGCTACAATTGCCGACGTGAATTACAAATTCTTGCTGGTTGAGATGTAGATGCCCCTTGAATCGGGAACGATCCTCAAACACCGCTATCGCATCGAAGGCGTACTCGGCCAAGGTGGCATGGGTGCGGTCTATAAGGCGTTTGATATTAACCTTGGTGTTTCGGTAGCGGTCAAGGAAAACCTCTTTACAACGGAGGAGTACGCCCGCCAATTCCGGCGAGAGGCGACCATCCTTGCAAGCCTGCGTCACGCCAATCTTCCGCGCGTCACTGACCATTTTGTCATTGAAGGCGAAGGTCAGTACCTGGTGATGGACTTCATCCAGGGCGAGGATTTGCGCGAAAGGCTGGAGCGGGAAGGCCCTCTCGACGAAGAGGATGTGCTGCCGGGTTTCCTGCAGATATGTGATGCCCTGGCCTATCTTCATAATCGTAAGCCACCCATCTTGCATCGGGATATCAAGCCCGGAAACATCAAGATCATGCCCGATGGTCGCGCCATCCTCGTTGACTTTGGTCTGGCGAAAGTGGTTGAGAAAGGCGGAGCTACAACAACCGGGGCCAAGGCGATGACGCCCGGTTTCTCACCCCCAGAGCAGTACGGCACCGGCCGGACCGACCCACGCACGGATGTGTATTCCCTCGGCGCAACACTCTACGCCACCCTCACCGCTGCGATACCAGAGGATTCCCTGGAACGGGCCATGGGCCGTGAAGAACTCACGTCCCCACGCAAGCGCAATCCCAACCTGGGTATGGGAATCACGCGCGTGATTCTCAAGGCATTGGCTGTGCGCCCTGAACATCGTTACCAGTCGGTGTCCGAGTTCGCCGACGCCCTGCGAGGGCTGGAAAGTGCCACAGCGCCGGTCACTGAAAACGAGTTTCCCTATCTCGAACGAAGCAAAGCGCTGACCAGGCAGCGTGAAGGCTTGCCGAAGGTCGATTCACGTGCGTACACGCCCACGATAAAACGCCGACGCGTGCCGATGCTGGTGTTGATGCTGAGCACGGTGATCTTGATTGCCGCAGGCGCAGCCGCCATTTCTCCCGATGTTCGCGGCCGAATCGCCGGCATGTTCGGACGCTCGCCCAATCCGACGCCGATCATGGGGGAGGAAGCGGAGGAAACGGAAGTTGTCGTGACTCCAACCGACACCATTGCCTCTGCTCAGCCTGATGCGAGCGCGACACCGCAGCCGGAAGAATCGGAAGTACCTCCGACAACTGTGCCTGCTGATGTGACCTTGATCCCCACCGCTACACCAACAGGTGGCGGCGTTGGTCAACTCGCGTTTGCCTCCACACTCACAGGGCGTCCCCAGATTTACCTTATCAACCTGGATGGGACCGGTCTCACCCAGTTGACGAATCTCGCGGAAGGGGCGTGCCAGCCGGCATGGTCGCCAGATGGCATGCGCCTGGTATTCACCTCTCCCTGCATCCGCAATGTAGATTCGTATCCGGGCTCCAGTCTGTGGCTGATTGACGTCGATCTCGCCGGGAATGTCAGTGAACCGGTTCAGATCCCCACAGTGCCAGGCGGCGATTACGACCCGGTGTGGGATCCAGGCGGGGAGCGTATTGCCTTCACGTCCCTCCGATTCGATCGCCCCCAGGTGCTTACGATCCGACCCGATGGCACGGACCTGCGCGATCTGAGTGACGATTTTGCCTATGATCGCCAGCCTGCCTGGGCGCCAAATGGAACCCAGTTGCTTTTCACGACATCGCGCGGCGGTGTGACGGAAATATGGGTGATGCCCGATGTTGGTACTGGAGAGCAACGTTTTTCGCGCTCCGCTGGTGCGGAGGATACCAATGCCGATTGGTCCAACAATGGCCTCATCGTCTTTGAGCGGAACCAGGGAGGCTTCTCGCGGCTCTATCTGGCATCGTTCGAAGAGCGCGGGGTGAGCGCAGATCCGGTTTGCACCACCGAACGTTCAGCACAACCCATGGCGGAGCCAGCCTGGTCTCCTGATGGCAATTGGATTGCGTTTGAAGCCTGGGAAGATGGCAGCAATCACAACATCGCCATTCTGACCAGCAACTGCACGAACTACGCTGAACTTACCTCCGACCCCGCCTGGGATTTTGACGTAGCCTGGCGCCCGATTCGCTGACCCAGTGCTCCATCCTGAAGCCCCCCTGATGAAAGGGAGACCTATCCATGGCACACGTGCCATCTGTTCTTGAAGCCATGGTGGCTGGTTTGCCATAATGGAACAAAGAGACGGCCGTGCTGTCCGCGGCGAAGATAGAAATGAGGTTGGAAGCCATGCCCGCAGAGATCATTGATGGAAAAGCCATTGCAGCCGCGCTGCGCGCGGACATTGCCGACGGCGTGAAGGACCTATTGGCGAAGGGTGGACCGAAGCCTGGTCTCGCCACGGTGCTGGTCGGCAAGAACCCGGCCTCACAGGTTTACGTGCGTATGAAGCGGCGCGCCTGTGAAGAAGTGGGCATTGAATCGTTTGGTTTCGAATTGGATGCAGATGCATCCCAGCAGGATGTGGAAGCGCTGGTGGCCACGTTGAACAGTGATGAGCGCATCCATGGGATCCTGGTGCAGCTTCCCTTGCCAGCAGGGTTGGATGAGGAAGCTGTTTTGAAGGCGATTGACATCGAGAAGGATGTGGATGGTTTCCATCCCATCAACATCGGTCGGCTTGCTCAGAAAGGGCGAGAGCCGCTGTTTGTGCCCTGCACCCCCGCAGGCTGCATTCATTTGCTCAAGCAGGCCGGTGCGGAGCTGGAAGGTGCACGCGCCGTGGTGGTGGGGCGCTCAAACATCGTGGGCATGCCGGCGGCGTTATTGCTCGTGAAGGAAAACGCAACGGTGACCATCTGCCACTCACGCACGAAGGACCTCCCCGCGCTCTGCCGGGAAGCGGATGTGCTCATCGCGGCGATTGGCCGTCCCGAGATGATTCGAGGTGATTGGATCAAGCCAGGGGCATATGTGATCGATGTAGGAGTAAACCGCGTGGAGGATGCCAGCAGGAAGCGCGGCTACCGGCTTGTGGGTGATGTGGCATTTGAAGAGGCAACGGACGTTGCCGGGGCGATCACGCCTGTGCCTGGCGGTGTGGGACCGATGACGATTGCCGGCTTGCTGAAGAACACCCTCGACTCAGCCCGCAGAACAGCAATATAGCCGTCTTTGGAACCCACCTGGCGCCATCCCTGTGTGGATGGCGCTTTTACATGCGAATGTTATGATATTCGTAACCCCCCGAAGTACTTGTCAGACAATTGACGGGGAATAGGTTCGATGCTAGACTTGCTTTCGCAAGAAGGTATCGCTGGAGGATGTGTTGAGAACGGTGTCTTTCCGACGAATGTCATACAACCTAACACATGAGAGTATCTTTTTTCCGGGATGGGGAGAAAACCTTCGTATGATGTTCATGTATGGCACATCCCTTCCGAATTGGTTTCCCATTCTCGTCATGACGACGCCTGACGCCCTTGTTTGAAGGAAAGCGAAACAGGGCGTTTTCTATTTCTAACGAGCACAATCGAGATTGACCATTGAGGAGGGACGAAGATGAACGCCCTTGAATGGAGCAAGTGCACACGCCAGCTGGTGGATGTCGCCATGGGGCGCACGCCGGCCGACCTGGTGATCACCAATGGGCGCTGGGTATGTGTTCAGTCAGGTGAGATTATCCCCGAGACTGACGTTGCCATCTATCAGGAGCGCATCGCCTACGTGGGACCTGATGCTGCACACACCATTGGCGATGATACAGCCGTTATCGATGCGGGGGGGCGTTTCCTTGTCCCGGGTCTGCTGGATGGGCACATGCACATCGAATCAGGCATGGTGACCATCACAGAGTTCGTGCGGGCAGTCATTCCACATGGCACCACCGGCATGTTTGTAGACCCGCATGAAATTGCGAATGTCTTCGGCTTAAAGGGTGTGAAAATGATGGTGGATGAGGCTGCTTTACAGCCCATTCATGTCTGGGTGCAGATGCCTTCCTGTGTGCCATCGGCTCCCGGGCTGGAAACGCCCGGTGCGGAGCTCGGACCGGAGGACGTGGCAGAGGCCATGACGTGGCCGGGCATCATCGGGCTCGGTGAGATGATGAACTTTCCAGGCGTATTTCTGAGCGATGAGAAAATGCACGCAGAAATGGCTGAAACCCGCGTGGCAAAGAAGGTGATTGGCGGGCATTATGCTTCGCCTGATATCGGGCTTCCCTTTCACGGCTACGCAGCGGGTGGACCCGAAGATGATCATGAGGGCACCCGACTTGAGGATGCCGTCTCACGAGTGCGCCAGGGCATGAAAGCCATGCTGCGCTATGGGTCAGCCTGGCATGATGTCGCCGCGCAGATTCGGGCTGTCACGGAAATGGGGATGGATCCTCGCCACTTCCTGCTGGTGACAGATGACAGCCATTCTGGCACGCTTGTCAATGACGGTCATATGAACCGGGTCGTGCGCCGCGCCATTTCACAGGGACTGCGCCCCATCACCGCCATCCAGATGGCGACTCTGAACACAGCCGAGCATTTTGGCGTGGCACGTGATGTGGGTCAGATTGCCCCTGGCCGCTTCGCCGACCTTCTTCTGGTTTCTGATCTCGCCGCGTTTGAGGTTGAAACCGTGATTTCGCGCGGCAACGTCGTCGCGAGGAACGGCAAGCTGTTAATTGAGATGCCCTCCTTTAGCTATCCCGATGAGGTCAAGAATTCCATCCATCTCGGCCATGCCTTGAGCGAGGATGATTTCATCATCCCGGTGACCGCCAAGGGCAAGGTGAAGGTGAATGTGATTGGTGTCATCGAGAACCAGGCACCCACAAAGCATGTTCAACTTGACCTGACCCCACAAAACGGCCAACTCGCGGTTGATGTGGAGCAGGATCTGGCGAAAATTGCGCTCGTTGAGCGGCATGCTGCGACCGGTGAGGTTCAAGTAGGGCTTGTTCAGGGGTTCGGCTTCAGCGAGGGCTGCGCCATTGGTTCCACAGTGGCGCATGACTCGCATCAGATGATCGTCGTTGGAACGGATGAGGGTTGCATGGCAAAGGCGGCCAACACCCTTGCAGAGATGGGGGGCGGGCAGGTGGTCATCAAGGATGATGAGGTGATTGCCTCCGTCCGCTTGCAGATCGCCGGCCTGATGTCGGACGACCATGCCGAACGAGTTGCGGAACAGGCAGAAGGGGTGCTGGAAGCCTTCCGCGCGTGCGGCTGTCATTTGAACAACGCCAACATGCAGTTGAGCCTGCTGGCACTTGTGGTCATACCAGACTTGCGCATTTCAGATAAGGGATTGGTTGATGTCAATCGCTTCGAGGTTGTGCCGGTCATTGAAGGCGCCGCATGAGCGACATGCTCCTATTCCAGATGAGGATTGACATCCATGACTGACTCCCGACGCCGTACAACCTCCAAGCGACAACCGCTGTATCAGAAGACAGCGGAAACACTGATGGAGATACTCGAGAAGATGGAGCCGGGGGATTACCTGCCTTCCGAACCGAAGTTGGCCGGCCAGCTGGGTGTGTCCCGGGCGACGCTGAGAGAAGCGATGCGTACCTTTGAGGCCCGGGGTTGGATTGTCCGAAAGCAGGGCGTGGGAACGTACATCACGGAACCACCACAGGTGATTGAAACGGGATTGGAGGTGCTGGAGAGCATCGAATCCATCGCAGCGCGCATCGGCATGGACGTGGATATGGGAGAGTTGTCCATTAAGGAAAGACCTGCGAACAAGGAGGATGCGCGTTGGCTGGAGCTGCGTGAACAGAGCCCGCTGGTTGAAATTGCTCGCGTCATTCAGACCGAGGGGCGTCCTGTTGCGTATCTGATTGACATCCTGCCCATGGATGTCTTGCCGGTTGAAACCCTTCGCAAAGGGTTCAAGGGCTCTGTGCTGGATCTGCTCATTCGCAGGGGTGATCCTCAGCTGGGGCATTCGATGACTGAGATAACCGCTGTACCCGCGACACCGACGATTGCAAGGAAGATGAGAATTCAACGCGGGGATGAGCTTCTCTGTTTGAAAGCGTGCTTATACACACGAGATCGGAGGCCGATTGATCATTCCTACAGTTATTTTCTCCCAGGCACGTTCCGTTTCCACGTCGTCCGGCGTGTTGAAGCGATGTAATGTGAATCGACATGGGCTTTCCGGCCCGCACTCTCGACTATTGAAAAAGGAGTTTTACCAATGAGAAGTTTTGCAGGACGTGACATCATTTCGTTGAAAGACTTTGAGCGCCATGAGTTTGAGCGGATTTTTGAGACAGCCGAGAAACTGGCGCCCATCGCTCACAACCGCAAGAACGTTGATCTTCTTAAAGAGAAGACCATGGTGACGGCGTTCTATCAGCCGTCCACCCGCACGCGCCTGGCGCATGAGGCAGCCATGCTTCGCCTTGGTGGTAAGGTGACAGGCTTTTCTGATGCCAAGATGACCCGCGCTGGCGACTTCTACATGGAGTCGATCAAAGACACCTTCAAGATGCTTGAGAATTACGGCGACGTCATCGTCATGCGCCACTTCCTGAAGGGCGCCCCCCATGAAGCATCCAAGTGGGTCAGCGTTCCCATCATCAACGGCGGTGACGGCTGGGGTGAGCACCCCACTCAGATCCTGACGGATCTGTACACCATCAAGCGCGAGAAAGGCCGCATCGACGGACTCAAATGGGTCGCGGTTGGCGATATGCGCATGCGAACCATGCACTCCCTCGGCCACGCTCTTACTCAGTTTGACTGCCCCATCACCTTCATATCCCCCGAGGACATGTCCCTGCCCGACGAGTACCGGGACGACTTCAAGCGCAACAGCTTGAACTTTGCAGAGGGCGGCGACGTGCGCGAGGTGATCGAAGAGGCTGATGTCATTCTGGTTGAGCCGGTTGTGCAGCCCGACTACACCAAGTCTCGTGATGAGCGCAAAGGGGAAGTTCCTGAGACACCGCCGCAATTCAAGATTTCCAAGGAACTGCTGGAGAGCAAGGCAAAATCAGATGCAGTGCTCCTGCATTCGCTGCCGCGCATGGATGAAATTCCTCCTGAAGTGGACCAGACACGCTGGGCTCGCTACTGGCAGGAAGGCTTTAATGGCGTTGTCATGCGCATGGCGCTTCTGGCGCTTGTGCTTGGCAAGATGGAATAAGACAATCGCTCGGCATGGCACTTCATATAGGTGCCATGCCGTCGTTCCCTGACAAAGGAGGACCCGAGCATGCAGACCTATCTTCACGGTCGTGATTTGATCTCCGACCTCGACTTCAGCAAAGAGGAAGTCGAAACCATCTTGGATGTGGCCTTTGACCTCAAACGTAAGCGGGCGCTAGGCATTGACCATGCCCTGCTGCGTGACAAGGTGCTGGCGATGTTGTTCTTCTTCTCCAGCACGCGCACAAGGGGTTCGTTCGAGGCTGGCATGGCCCAACTGGGCGGTCATGCCGCGTTCATCGAATCCCGCACCACCCAGATTTCGCATGGCGACACCGAGAAAGAAATGGGCGAAATCTTCGGCCGTTATTTTGACGGCATCGCCATCCGCCACTGTGACTGGGGTATCGGAAACCGCTATCTCAACCTTGTGGCAGAGGCTTCTCGCGTCCCTGTGCTCAACATGCAGTGTGAGCTCTATCATCCCCATCAATGCCTGGCGGATCTGATGACCATCATTGAAAAGAAGGGTCGCGATCTGCGCGGAAAGAAGATGGTGGTGTCCTGGGCGTATGCCTCATCCTATCTGAAACCGATGTCGGTTCCGCAGTCCTTGATCCTGCAGATGCCGCGTTTCGGCATGGATGTGGTGCTCTCCCGCCCACCGGAATTCAAATTGAAGCCGGAAATAATGGACATGGCGCAGGAACAGGCGCGAAAATATGGCACGGGTTTTGATGTTGTGGAAGACATGGAAGACGGCTTCAAGGACGCCGACATTGTCTACGCAAAATCCTGGGGTCCGTTAATGACAACACAGGATCCTGATGAAGGGAAGAAGATCCAGGACGCTTACAAGGACTGGATCACGGATGAGCGAAAGATCGCGTTGGCGAAGGATGATGCGATTTACATGCATCCCCTGCCAGCGGATCGTAATATTGAAGTTACGGATGGTGTCATTGATGGCCCGCACAGCGTGGTGTTTGATGAGGCGGAAAACCGCCTGCACGCGCAGAAGGCTGTCATGGCACTGACCATGTCCTAGTATGGAGGTTGAAACGTGATGGGTGAGAAAAAGGTAGCGGTTATTGCTGTTGGCGGCAACTCCCTGATCCGAGATAAAGCACACGCCACCATTCCTGATCAGGCCGAAGCGGCCGGGCAGTCCATGCAGAATATCGCAGGCATGATTGCTGATGGATGGGACGTGGTTATCACACATGGCAATGGTCCCCAGGTTGGTTTTATCCTGCGCCGGGCGGAGCTGGCACTGCATGAACTGCATCCGGTGCCGCTCGATTACTGCGGTGCAGACACACAGGGTGCCATTGGCTATATGTTCCAGCAGGCGCTCTATAATGAGTTCAAGGCGCGCGGTATCGACAAACTTGCAGCTGCGGTTGTTACGCAGGCGCTGGTCGACCGCAATGATCCCGCCTTCCAGAACCCCACCAAGCCCATTGGGACGTTCATGGAAGAGGCGGATGCCATGAAACGCCGTGATGAAGATGGATGGAACGTGGTGGAAGATGCCGGCCGTGGCTGGCGCCGCGTCGTCCCTTCACCGATCCCGCAGCGCATTGTTGAAGCGGATGCCATTGGCAAGCTGATCGAAGCGGGCTTCGTTGTCATCAGTAATGGCGGCGGCGGCATCCCGGTGATTGAGAATGAGGACGGTACCCTTACCGGCGTGGAAGCTGTGATCGATAAGGACTTCGGCGGCTCCATCCTGGCGAACAGTCTGGATGCGGAGCTTTTCCTCATCACCACGGCTGTGGAGAAGGTTGCGCTGAACTTCAACAAGCCCAATCAGGAATGGATTGATCGAATGACTCTCGCGGAAGCCAAGCAGTACCTTGAGGAAGGACACTTCGCCAAGGGCAGCATGGAGCCGAAGATGAAGGCGATCATCAACTACCTTGAGAACGGTGGAAAATCAGCGTTGATCACAGATCCTGATCATGTTGAAAAGGCTTTGAAGGGTGAAACGGGCACGTGGATTGTTCCCTGACCGTGTCCATTGAGTAAGGAAGGAGGGTGCAATAAAGACCGACTTGTGCTCTATAAACCGACACGTCAAACCAACGACTAATATTGTAGGAGGAGTCTGAGATGCTTCGCACCAAAGTATGGCGCATCGCTGCGTTGCTTCTGATCCTCGTGCTCGCACTGTCTGCCTGTGGTGGAGCCACAGAACCTGCAGTTGAGCCTGAGACAGAGGCCGAACCCGTAACAGAAGCTGAGACCGAAGACGAGATGGTCGCCGCTGAGGAACCCTTCAAGGTCGCTTTCATCTACATCGGACAGCCCGGTGACCTCGGCTGGACGTATGAGCATGACCGCGGCCGGCAGATGGTCGAGGAAGCCTTCGGTGACGCTGTAGAAGTTATCACTGTGCCGGATGTTCCCGACGCCGACCCTGCTGCCGCTGAGAAAGCGATCCGCGACGTCGTTGCAGATGGCGCCGACATTGTCTTTACCACCAGTTTTGGCTACATGGATCCCACACTCACGGTTGCCATGGACTACCCAGATGTGTATTTCGAGCACTGCTCGGGCTACAAGACCAATGACAACATGGCCACCTACTTCGGCCGCATCTACCAGCCGCGCTACCTCTCCGGTATCGTCGCAGGCTCGATGCTGGAAGAAGGCTTCATCGGCTACGTGGCTGCATTCCCGATCCCCGAGGTTATCCGCGGCATTAACGCCTTCACGCTGGGCGTTCGCTCGGTGAATCCCGAGGCGGAAGTGCGCGTGGTCTGGACGACCACCTGGTACGATCCGGTGCTGGAGCGCGAGGCTGCCGAAGCCCTGCTGGATGAGGGTGCAACCATCATCGCCCAGCATCAGGACACCACCGAACCGCAAAAGGCAGCAGAGGAACGCGGTCTGGTCAGTGTCGGCTACGACTCCGACATGGCGCAGTTCGTGGGCGACTCTGTACTCACCAGCCCCGTCTGGAACTGGGGACCGTACTATGTGAGTCGCGTCCAGGCAGCCATGGACGGCACATGGGAGACCAGTCAGTTCTGGGGCGGATTGGCAGATGAGGTCGTAATGCTGGCCGAGTTGAGCCCGTTAGTTCCCGAGGACGTTGCCGCAGCGGTTGACGAAGCCGAAGGCATGCTTCTTGCTGGCGACATGGACGTTTTCTGTGGACCGATCGCCGACCAGGACGGCACGATTGTCGTCGCGGAAGGTGAATGCATGGAGGACGGAGCCATGCTTGGCATGGACTGGTTCGTCGAGGGCGTTGTTGGCAGCGTAGAATAGTCGATTCGCTCTGGGCTCCCCCCACGCGGGGGAGCCCATCTCACAAGTGGTAGGACGTATGACGAATTCCCAGAACGACTACGCCGTTCAAATGTTTGGAATCACCAAGCGATTCCCGGGCGTTCTTGCCAACGATCAAGTAGATTTGGAAGTGAGGCAGGGCGAAGTCCTCGCGCTGCTGGGCGAGAACGGTGCGGGAAAAAGCACGCTTATGAACGTGCTTGCAGGGATGTACCGACCGGATGAAGGCCGCATCCTGATTCATGGCAAGCTGGCTGAGCAGCTTTCACCGCGCGACGCCATTGCCAACGGGATCGGGATGGTACACCAGCATTTCATGCTTGTGCCGAGTCTCACCGTTGCGGAGAACGTGTTGTTAGGCCTTGAAGGCGCTCCGTTCGTGATGAACCTGGATGAAGTGCGGAAGACGATCAAGGAAGAAGCGGAGCAGTACTCACTTGGCGTGGACCCTGGCGCGTACATCTGGCAATTGTCGGTCGGGGAGCAGCAGCGCGTCGAAATCCTCAAGCTTCTGTATCGCGGTGCCGATGTGCTCATCCTGGATGAGCCCACTGCGGTCTTAACCCCCCAGGAAGCCGCCGATCTTGCTGAAACGTTGCAGCAAATGGCGGCGGAAGGCAAAGCCATTATTTTTATTACACATAAGCTTGATGAGGTGATGGCCTTCTCGGACCGGGTGACCGTGCTTCGCAAAGGGAAGGTCGCTGCCAATATCAAGACGAGTGAGACAACCCGCGAGGACCTGGCGCGTCTCATGGTTGGACGAGATGTGCTCTTCCGGCTTGAGAAATCGCAATGCGATGCGGGTGATGTTGCCCTTGAGGTAAACGGATTATGCGCGGAAAACGACAAAGGCATCCCCGCGTTGAAAGACGTCAACCTGACCATCTGCGAAGGCGAAATCCTGGGAATCGCCGGTGTGGCTGGGAATGGACAGCGTGAATTGGCTGAAGTCATCACGGGACTTCGCTCGGCGAGCGATGGCAGTGTGACAGCGCGGGGCGTTGATATTCTCAATCGATCGCCGCGTGACGCCATCAATGCTGGGGTGAGCCACATCCCCGGGGATCGACTGGGGATGGGCCTGGCACCCAACCTTCCGGTCTCAGACAACCTTGTGATGAAAGCCTATCGTGAACCTCCTCTGGCGAAGGGCGTGTTGCTCAGCAAACAGAGCATGGGAAGCTTTGTGCATCGCCTGATCGACTTGTTTTCCATCGCCACGCCGGGTCCGGAAACGCCCGCCCGCCTGCTTTCGGGCGGCAATCAGCAGCGGGTTGTGCTGGCGCGCGAAATTGAAGCGAGCCGCGGGATCATGATTGCGGTCAATCCCAGCCGTGGACTGGATGTTGGAGCGACCGAGTCGGTGCGGAAATCACTTCTCGCTGAACGGGAAAAAGGCAATGCCATTCTTCTGGTATCCGAAGACCTGGATGAGCTCACGCAGTTGGCTGATCGCATTGCGGTCTTCTTTGAGGGAGAAGTCATGGGTGTTGTTGATCCAGATGAAACCACACTGGAGGAGATTGGACTGCTCATGGCGGGTGAACGCTCGAGCCGCTCTGCAGTTGATGGGAGTGAGGAGGCGGTTCCGTGAATATCATTTTTGAAAAACGCCTCACGAGCTCTACGCTGCTTGGCGTAGCCACCCTGTTTCTGTCCTTTGTCCTGGCGCTGGTTTTCTGTGCGTTGATTTTGCTGGGTTTTGGCATCAATCCCATTGAAGCCTTTGGCGTCATGGTAGATGGTGCCTTTGGGAGCACCTATGCGCTGACGGAAACCATGGTGAAAGCCATCCCACTGATGCTGACCGGTCTGGGTGTGGCCATTGCCTTCCGGATGCTCTTTTGGAACATCGGTGCCGAGGGACAGCTTGCCCTGGGCGGCATAGCAGCGACATACGTGGCGTTGTTCATGAGCCCATACCTGCCCGATGTCACCGTGCTGCCGCTCATGGTCATGCTAGGCGCACTGGCAGGTGCGATCTGGGGATTGATCCCGGCGCTCTTGAAATCCTACCTCGGTGTGAATGAGATTCTCACAACCTTAATGATGAACTACATCGCCGTGCTCCTGGTGGAGTATCTCTATTTGGGACCCTGGCGAGATCCGGATGGCTACGGCTTCCCAGGAACGGCGCCATTTCCACAATCGGCTTGGTTGCCACGCTTAACAGGCCGCGTGCATGCGGGATTGATCATTGCCATTTTGGCTGCGGCGTTAATGTGGTTTATCCTCGCCCGCACCCGCTGGGGATATGAGATCCGTCTCATCGGTGAGAATCTTGAGGCTGCCCGCTACACCGGTGTGAGTATTGCGAAGAACCTTGTGCTGGTGATGCTGATGTCCGGTGGACTGGCGGGAATCGCTGGGGTGGCGGAAGTGGCCGGGCTCACACGGCGCTTGTATGGCCTCACGGTGGGCTATGGTTACACGGCCATCATTGTCGCATGGCTGGCTGCGCTCAATCCAGCTGCCATCATCCTTGTTGCTTTTTTACTTGCCGGTCTGCTAGTGGGAGGGGATCAACTCCAGATTGCCCTTCAGACGCCCGCGGCGGTCTCGGAGGTGTTGCAGGGTGCCATCCTGTTCTTCGTGCTGGGCAGTTCTATTTTCACTCGATACCGCATCCGATTCCGGCGCAAGGAAACACAGGCAGCAGGAGCAGGCGATGAATGAGGCCTTTGTCGTATCCATTTTATCCATCACGATCCGAGCAGGCACATCGCTCCTCTATGCGACGTTGGGAGAAATATTCACGGAACGCGCCGGGATTCTGAATCTTGGCGTGGAAGGCATCATGGTCATGGGTGCGGCGACCGCGTTTGCCGTCTCCTTTCACAGTGAAAGCGCCTGGCTGGGCGTGCTTGCCGCTGTCCTGGTCGGTGCGCTGCTGGCGTTCATCCATTCGTTCCTGAGCATCACCATGCGAGCAGACCAGACGGTGAGCGGTCTGGCATTGACCATCTTCGGGACAGGCTTGGCGAGCTTCATGGGGCAGCGGCTGGGACCAGGTGGGACGACCATGGTCGGGTTGCAAGGGCCGAGTTTCTCCCGTTTTCCGCTTCCCCTCCTCAGTGAACTACCCTATATCGGTATGTCTGTGTTCAACCAGGACATTCTTGCCTATCTTCTCTACCTGCTCATCCCCATCCTGTGGTTCTATCTCTATAAGACTCAAGCGGGACTGCATCTGCGCGCCGTGGGTGAAAAGCCACAGGCTGCTGACGCGATGGGGATTAATGTGTCCCGGACTCGCTATCTCTACACGGTCTTCGGTGGAATGCTGATTGGTCTTGCAGGGGCGCATCTGTCCATGGCATATCTCCAGGGATGGGCAGAAAACATCACAGGCGGCCGGGGCTGGATTGCCATCGCGCTGGTGATCTTTGCAACCTGGGATCCGGTGCGTGCCATGTTCGGGGCGCTGCTGTTCGGTGGGATAAATGCCCTTCAATTCCGCATGCAGGCGGCCGGGGCATCCATCCCGTCTTCCTTCCTGAACATGATGCCCTACATTTTCACCATTGTTGTGCTGGTTCTCATCACGGCGTACGAGCGCATTGGGAAGCGGTTGGGAGCGCCTGCGGCGCTTGGGCTTCCCTTCGCGCGTGAAGAGAAAGGGTGATTCCGATCGCCTTTGCTGGTATCTTGCGTTGTTTGCTGAACGACCCGGTTGTTTTCTCCGGGAACGATAAAGCGTAGATCGCGACACCAACGTCATTCCTGATAGGTTGAACCAGCCGGTTCAGGGAAGGAGGTGCGCAACGATATCAAACGGCTGTGCAAAGGAACAACGTAGAAGATACGGATTTAAATCCGTAGGAGGAGAAAACAATGCGTAAAACCAAGCTCTGGATGGTTGCTTCACTCATCATGGTGCTGGCATTCGTCCTGGCTGCCTGCGGCGGAACAGCGGCTCCTGAGGAGCAGGAAGAATTTGTCTTCGGGATCATTCTTGTCGGCCCGAAGAACGACCGCGGTTGGAGCCAGGCACACTATGAAGGCGGCATGTACATCGAGGAGAACATCCCCGGTGCCCGCATGATCGTGTTCGAAAGCCTGAACGCCGCTGACAAACCGGAAGCGACACTGGAAGGTGTCGTTGACGACATGGTGGCGGACGGCGCTCAACTCATCTTCACGACTTCGGATGAGTTCGAAGAGGACACCGTCGGCGCGGCGGAGAAGTATCCGGAGGTAACGTTCATCAGTATTTCCGGCGATGACGTGCTCACCGGTGAAGCCCCACCCAACGAGGGCAACATCATGGGTTATATGCCTGCGATGAAAGCTGTCGCCGGCTGTGCAGCAGCTCTGGCAACAGAGACGGGCGAGATCGCCTATCTGGGACCCCTGATCAACTTCGAGACCCGCCGGCTAACATCCGCTGCGTATCTCGGCGCTCGCTACTGCTACGAGAATTACCGCGGCATGAACCCGGCTGATCTTGGCTACACGGTGACATGGATCGGCTTCTGGTTCAATATCCCTGGCGTCACCCTGGATCCGACAGAAGTCGCAACTGGCTTTATCGATTCGGGTGCGGATGTCGTCATCAGCGGCATCGACACGACAGAAGGGCTCGTCGTTTCCGGTCAGCGCGCGGAGCAAGGCGAGAATGTGTTCGCTGTCGCCTATGACTTCCGCGATGGCTGCGCTGAGGCGCCTGACATTTGCCTGGGTGTACCCTTCTTCAACTGGGGCCCTGCTTATCTCGAAACCGCACAAGCGGTCATCGATGGGACCTGGGAACAGGCATGGGAATGGAACGAGCCGTACTGGGAGGATCTGACCGATCCTGACCAGGGCGCTGTAGGCTGGATTGATGGACCGGGACTGACCGACGAAATGAAAGCCGATCTGGATGCCTTCATTGAAGGCCTGGCTTCCGGCGACATCAATGTCTGGACAGGCCCCCTCAATCTGCAGGATGGCACGGAATACCTCGCGGATGGTGAAGTCGCCACCGAAGAGCAAATCTGGTACCTCCCGCAGCTGCTGGAAGGCATGGAAGGGCCGAGCGAGTAACAAGCGCAAACCTTGTTGGGGGGCGGGTGAAAGCCCGCTCCCCACATCCTATCGAAGGTAGAAACGACGATGAAGGTCTCCCTGATCGACATCCGTAAATACTTCGGCGATGTGCGGGCGAATGATGGCATTACGCTTCATCTGGATCCCGGTCGAATCTATGGTCTGCTGGGCGAGAACGGGGCAGGAAAATCCACCTTGATGAAGGTGCTTTCGGGTTATCACCAGCAAACTGCAGGTACGATTGAGCTCGACGGACAGCCGGCGGCATTTGACTCGCCGGCCGAAGCCCTGCGTCGCGGCGTAGGCATGATCTATCAGGATCCTCTCGATGTGCCCAGCATGCGCGTGCTCGATAATTATCTTCTCGGGCGAGATTCGCAGCTCGCTCTAAACAAGCAGATCGGCGAAACCGAATTGCTGGCGAACGCAGCCAGACTTGGTTTCAACATCGACATTCGCGCCTATATCGACACCCTTACCCTGGGCGAGCGACAACAGCTCGAAATGCTGCGCATGCTCGCATTTGGCGCTCAGGTCTTCATCCTGGATGAGCCAACCACGGGCATCAGTTCAGACCAGAAGGAAAGCCTTTTCCAATCGCTGCGCAAGCTGGCGCATGAGGAAGGCAAGACGGTGATCCTTGTCTCTCATAAGTTATCCGAAGTGCAGGAACTTTGCGATCATGTCATGGTCCTGCGCAGAGGCAAGCTGGTGGGTGAAGCGGACATCCCCTGCCCGACGGACACGCTCGTGCGTATGATGTTCGAAGACATCCCCCCCCAGCAGGAGCGCATCTCACGTGTGCAGGATGCGGTAGGTCTGTCTGTCGAGAATGTTTCGTTCGAGGACGATCGGCTTGCCGTCAAGGACATCCACCTGGATCTGCACGCGGGAGAGGTGTTCGGGCTTGCTGGCCTGGAAGGAAGCGGCCAACGGTTGTTATTGCAGGTTTGTGCTGGTTTTATCAAAGCGCAGCAGGGACGCCTTGTGCTGCATGGCGAGGATGTATCCGACTATTCCTATCATCGCATGCGCGAAGCGGGTGTTGCCTATCTCCCCGCTGGACGGCTGGAGGAAGGGCTGATTGCCGGCTTAAGCGTTATGGAGCACGTGGCTCTTTCCGATCCGCAACCAACGTTCACGATTAATTGGGCGCATTATGAGGCGGAGACAGCCGAACGCATTGCCCGTTACCAGGTTGTGGGGCAGCCGCAGACGCCCGTGGATGCCCTTTCCGGTGGAAATCAGCAGCGCACTCTCTTTGCCCTGCTGCGGCCGGATGTGAAGCTTATCCTCCTGGAACATCCAACGCGCGGGCTGGATGTGCGCTCAGCGGAGTGGATCTGGCAGTTGATGTTTGGACGTGTCGCACGTGGTGCCATGATCCTGTTCATGTCAGCTGACTTGGATGAGCTTGTCGCCCGGAGCGACCGCATTGCAGCCTTCAGTGGAGGTCGCATGTCGCGTGTGGTGGAGGCTGAGAAGACAACCGCAGAGGAGCTCGGACACCTCATTGGAGGTGAAGTGTGAGGTTTGAAAGTTGGGCGAAACGGCTCTGGCCGCTGGTGCCCGTGCTCGGCGCCATCCTTGTCACTGCGTTGCTGCTGCTTGCATTCGGCGTTTCGCCAGGTGAGGGTTTTGGCGCGATGTTACGGGGCGCTTTCGGCGACGACCAGAAGTTGCTGAGCGTACTGGCATTCTGGGTGCCGCTGACCCTGGCCTCAGCTGGACTGGTGGTGGCTTTCACCGCAGGTTTGTGGAATATCGGTGTGGAAGGGCAAATTGTGATGGGCGCCATCGCCTCAAGCTGGGTGGCGCTTCGGCTGGATGCGCCAAGTTATGTCATGATCCCGCTTGAACTTCTTGCCGGGATGGCGGCAGGCGCCCTGTGGGCGGCCCTGGCGGGCGTCTTGAAAACGCGGGGAAAGGTGCATGAAATCTTTGGCGGTCTGGCGCTGAACAACCTTGCCATCATCTTTACCAACTATCTCATTTCCGGCCCCTGGCAGCCGCCGGAAGGAGGCACGTTTCGGGGCACGGCGCCCTTCCCGGAGAAGGCCCTTCTGCCACTGCTGGGCGAGTCGCGTCTCAGTCCGCTATCGGTTGTTCTGACCATTCTTGCGCTGATTTGTGCCTATTTCATCCTGCGCGGCACCACGTGGGGATTACGCCTGAAGGCTCTCGGAAAGAATGCGATCTCGGCGTTCTTGCTGGGAGTCCGCAGTGAGCGTGAACTCATCCTGGCGATGATGGTGTGTGGCGCGCTCGCCGGGCTGGGGGGGTCGGTGCGAGTTCTCAGCTGGTTCGAAAGCCTGCGGCAGAGCATTTCGGGCGGTATCGGGTTCCTCGCCTTACTCGTTGTCATGCTGAGCGGGTTAAGGGTGACTCTGATCCCCTTCATCGCGTTCTTCTTCTCTGCCGTCCTCAATGGGAGTATCACGCTGCAACTCCGCACACAGCTGCATTCAGCGCTGGGTGGCATTCTCACGGCAGTCATGGTTTTGCTCGTGCTTCTCTTCGGGGATCCCAACCAGTTGAACATCTTCAGGAAGGAGACGGAGGTCGACTCCGATGAATAATCCTGAGTGGGTGCGCGTATTCTCATCAATCATTCTCCAGGCAACCCCGCTGACGATTGCTGTTTGTGGAGAGACTCTTACTGAACGGGTCGGCATCGTGAACCTGTCCCTGGATGGATCCATGCTGCTTGCGGCGATGACGTCCTTCATCGTTGGGCTGCTCACCGACAGTGTGGGTTTGGGCTTCCTTGCGGGTGCGTGCGTCGGTGCGCTGCTTGCGTTAATCATCGCGTTCAGCTCGATCCAGCTTCGCAAGGATCAATATGCCGTTGGTTTTGTCCTATCGTTGCTGGGCGAGGAGTTGAGTGCGTTTCTGGGCCAGAATTACACCCACACGCCCGGCGTGCGTGTCCCACATTGGGGCATTCCCTTTTTGAAGGATATCCCCATTCTTGGGCCGATTTTCTTTGATCATGATGTGGTCGTGTACTTTGCGATGGGGCTTGTCGCCCTGACATCATGGTGGATGTTTCGCACCCAGCCCGGGTTGAAGCTTCGCAGTGCTGGCGAGCGGCCGGAGGCAGGATTTGCGCGCGGTGTCGATGTCAACCGTATTCGCTATCTTTATACGATGCTGGGCGGCGCGCTGGTTGGTATTGCCGGCGCAGCTTATTCGCTGGATGTGAAACTTGGATGGAGCGAAGGGCACACACGCGGGCTGGGGTGGATTGCACTGGCGATCGTCATCTTCGGCGGGTGGTCGCCTGTGCGAGGGGCGCTGGGCGCGATTTTGTTTGGCGCAAGCAAGTCGTTGGCCGCGTTACTCCAGCGAACCTTCCCGGAAGTGTCCGTCGTTGCCTTCAATGCGCTGCCATGGGTGTTGATGGTAGGTGTGCTGCTGCTGGTCAGCAGCGATGTGATCGATATCGTTGTTCGTATCTTCCCAGAGCGGTTGCGCCCGAGATTGCGTCAGATTCTGCAAGTCAGACCACCTGGCGCACTCGGTACGGTGTTCCGCCCGGGCGAAACAGGAGAGTGATGTTTGGGTACGTGGAAGGGTTATCGTTGTTCCATTTGTGGAAAAGACTATCCCCCAGCGGATGTGATGTATACCTGCCCCGAGGACGGCGGTAATCTCGATGTCATCCTCGATTATGAGCACATTAAGCAAAGCTCTTCTCCGGGGAACATCGCAGCGTCACGCGATGGTTCGATCTGGCGCTATCTTCCGCTGCTCCCCGTCGGAGATCCCGGCCATGCAGGAACGGCGCTGCGCGCGGTTGGCTGGACGCCACTCCTTCGACCACCAGCGCTTGGGAAGCGGCTGCAGATGGAGCACCTGTATATCAAAGACGACGGTCGCAATCCAACAGCCTCTTTCAAGGACCGCGCCAGTGCGGTTGCGGTGACGCGCGCGGAGGAAATCGGCGCGGAAATTATTGTCACGGCGTCCACGGGCAATGCAGGTGCCGCATTGGCTGGTATGGCGGCTGCGGCGGGAATGCCTGCTGTCATCCTCGCCCCGAAAACGGCGCCGCCAGCGAAAATTGCTCAACTGCTCATTTTTGGCGCCAATGTCATCCTTGTGGATGGTACGTATGATGATGCTTTTGACCTCACCTTGGAAGCCTCGGATGCCTTTGACTGGTATTGCCGCAATACCGGATACAATCCCTTTACAGCAGAAGGCAAGAAGACAGCGGCATTCGAAATTGCAGAACAGTATTCAAAAGCCGTAGGGCTGAAGGCTGATGCCATCTGGCAGGTTCCAGATGTCGTCCTTGTATCCGTAGGTGATGGGAACATCATTTCCGGACTTCACAAAGGGTTTAAAGATCTCAAGCAGCTGGAATGGATCGAACGCATCCCGCGCATCATCGGTGTTCAATCAACCGGATCTGCAGCCATCTATAACGCATTTGCCGCCGGTACGGAGGATATCCAGCCTGTACAGGCCGATACCAAGGCGGACAGCATTTCAGTGGATTTGCCGCGGGATGGCTTGCGAGCACTGCGGGCTGCGACTCAGACCGGCGGTGCCTATGTCGCTATCCCGGATGAGGAGATCATGAGGGCTATTGCTGACCTTGGCCGCGACGCTGCCGTTTTCGCAGAACCGGCCGGCGCTGCCGCCCACGCAGGCTTGCTGGAAGCGCTCGACAAGGGACTGGTGCAACGCGATGAGTCGGTGCTTGTGTTAAACACGGGCAACGGCCTCAAGGATATCAAAGCGGCGATGAGCGCTGCAGGCGAAGCAGTCGTCATCAAACCCGAGCTTGAAGCGCTAAAAGCAGCACTTGGAAAATGAAGGAAGGGGCGTAAACGGGCATGGACAACGTTGAACTCTCGGTCGTTGTGCCGGTGTACAACGAGATCGAATCGCTGCAAGAACTTCATCGCCGTGTGAAGGCGGTCATGGAGTCACTCACCTCCTCATGGGAACTCGTGCTGGTGGATGACGGCTGCAGCGATGGTTCAACCGAAAGGATGAAGGAGATCGCTGCGGAGGACCCACATGTCCGCCCCGTGATCTTCGCACGCAACTTCGGGCACCAAATCGCCATCACAGCGGGATTGGATTATGCGCGCGGTGATGCTGTTGTCATCATGGACGCCGACCTGCAAGACCCGCCCGAGGTGATTGCCGACCTGGTGGAAAAGTGGCGGGAGGGTTATGAGGTCGTCTACGCCGTGCGCGCCGAGCGCGAGGGTGAATCCTGGTTTAAGCTGGCGACGGCATCGCTCTTTTACCGCTTGATCAACCGCATCACGAATGTTGATATTCCCCTCGATACAGGAGACTTCCGACTGCTGGATCGTTCGGCTGCGGAGGTACTGCGTTCGATGGGCGAGCGGCACCGCTTTCCGCGCGGGATGGCGGCGTGGATTGGATTCCGGCAAATCGGGGTCCCCTACAAGCGAGCTGCGCGTTATGCTGGAGAGACCAAGTACCCGTTGAGGAAGATGATCCGGCTGGCCATGAATGCCATTACCGGGTTTTCCGATTTTCCCCTCAAACTGGCATCCTATCTGGGCGCCTCACTGACCGGTCTGGGCGCGCTGCTCCTGCTGGTGGTTCTTCTGTCGCGCGCCATAAGTGGAGCATGGATGTCCGGGACAGCCACGCTTATCACGGCGACGGTTTTCATAGGAGGTGTGCAATTGCTTTCTGTGGGTATCCTGGGGGAGTATATCGGCCGCATTTATGATGAAGTCAAAGATCGGCCGCTTTATATCGTACGTGAAGCGCCAACAGGCGCAGACGTTAATCTACATACAAAAAGGAGCTAGTAAGCCACGATGATAGATCTCAGTATTGTTGAAGATAAGCTCGAACGCACGGTCGTACGTGCCCGTGAACGCAACATCATGATCCCGACCTTCGCACAGATGAAGGATCCCAGCCTCATCCCGGATCAAATCCGCAAGCAACTGCCTGACATTGGATTATGGGATGTCGACCCCCTCAACCTCTGGCGTATCACCTGGAAGAATGAGCCCAAGGAAAAAGGTGGCGACTACGGGTTTGTGAACTACTTTGAAATCCCGAAAGCCCTCACGGGTGTTGATGCACGCATCATCACGCTGGTCGGGAAATGGTTCCCCACCGGCGCCCACAAAGTCGGCGCGACGTTTGGCTGCCTGGTGCCCCGTCTGGTGACGGGTCAGTTTGACCCCACCAAGGACAAAGCTGTGTGGCCGTCCACCGGTAACTACTGCCGTGGCGGCGCTTATGATGCCACACTGCTGGCATGCGAGTCCATTGCCATCCTGCCTGAAGGTATGAGCCGAGAGCGCTTTGACTGGCTTGCCACAGTGGCAGGCGAGGTTATTGCCACGCCCGGTTCGGAATCCAATGTGAAAGAAATCTATGACAAGACCTGGGAACTGCGCAAGACGCGTGAGGATGTGGTTGTCTTCAACCAATTCGATGAGTTTGGCAACTACCTGTTCCACTATGATGTCACAGGACATGCCATGGAAGAGGTGTTGAAGAAGGAATTGCGCCCGAACGACCGCTACCGGGGTGTATGCTTGACGACCGGTTCAGCGGGCACGCTGGGTTGTGGGGATTATATGAAGCAGCTTTACCCGACCAGCAAGATCGCCGCAGGTGAAGCGGTGCAGTGCCCGACGTTGCTTGAGAATGGGTTCGGCGCTCATCGCATTGAGGGCATCGGTGACAAGCACGTGCCGTGGATCCATAACGTGAAAAACACGGACATGATCATGGCGATCGATGACGATCTGGTTGTAAGCCTTGCCCGTCTTTTCAACGAGCCCGCAGGGCATGCCTATCTCATTAAGAAGGGCGTTCCTGAAGAGTTTGTCAAGAAGCTGCATCTGTTTGGCTTTTCCTGCATCGCCAACCTGGCGATGACCATCAAGTTCGCGAAATACTATGAACTCACCGATGAAGATGTGGTGCTCACGGTCAATACTGACTCCATGGAACTTTACCAAAGCCGCTTGAAGGAAATGCATGACGAGCACGGCACCTACACCGAAGCCGAAGCGGCTGCGGACTACGCTCGGTACATCGAAGGCATCGCGACGGATTATCTTCAGGAGTTGACGTATGAGGACCGTCGCCGGGTGCATAATCTCAAGTACTTCACCTGGGTTGAACAGCAAGGGAAGACGTACGAAGAAATCCAGGCGCAGTGGTATGAACGTGACTACTGGACCAGCATTCAGGGTCAGATCACCGAGATGGATGAACTCATCACGGCGTTTAACAAGAAAGTTGGTCTCTTGAAAGACTAGTCGGGCTTTTCAAGCGGCTCCTGCCGGGTGACCGGTGGGAGCCGCGGGAAGCCTGGATGGGTCAATACAGCGCGCATCGGCAATGTCAGAGGTGGGGGATGGACGAGATTGCATCTGACGATCTGGTCCTTGTGGCCGTGATGAACGACCGCAGAGACCTGGAGATTGCTCGAGTTCTTGGATGGTATCGGATCCCGGTGGCGACAGCGCCGAAGACGCTGCGTGTGGACTGGATCGCCTTCTATCTCACCGCAGCGTTTGGTGAAGAGAAATGGGCGGTTCGTTATGCGGCTCCTGTGCGCGGATATGAGTTGACCCGCCGGCGCGATCTGCTGCGTGAAGAACGCTCGCATCCCCGTGCCGATGAACCTTACTTCAAGCTTCAATTGGGCCCATTGCTTGAGCTCCCGGGACCGATACAAGCCGGACGCTGGCGGCGTTTCACCTTCCTCTATACAACCGGGAAGCGGTTGCTCTCAGCGAAAGGATTAAAAGATTTACGTCTTACGCAAGCCTCAGAGCGGCGAACCATGTGGACGATCCTGAAGGAACGCACGCGCTCGTTGATTCGAAAGGGTCATGTCTGAGCGCGACGGCGGGGTACAACTGAAAGGAAGAGAAGAGGCATGTCTGCGACCATCATTCGTTCCGGAACGTTAGTGACGGCCAGTGACAGTTTCGTTGCGGATATCTTAATCGAAGGCGAACACATCGCTGCAATTGGCCGTGACCTCTCTGCCCCGGATGCCCGCATCATTGAGGCAGACAAGTTGCTCGTGATGCCGGGCGGGATTGATCCCCATGTCCATCTCGACCTACCCATGTTTGGAACCGTGTCCTCGGACGATCATTACACAGGGATGAAGGCTGCGGCCTTTGGCGGCACGACGACTGTGCTGGATTTCATCCCCCTCGACTTCCCAACCCTGAAAGAATCAGCGGAGACCTGGATGGACAAGGCGGTGGACAAGGCGGCGGTCGATTATAGCTTCCACATGAACATCACTCGCTGGGATGAGGAGATCCGGAACGAGATCCCCGAGCTCGTCAAGATGGGTCTCACCTCCCTTAAGGTATTCACAGCGTACAACGGCCGCCTGCGTCTGCAGGATGATGAAATCTTTCAGGTCCTGCGACTGGCGGGTGAACATGGCATGCTTACCCTGCTGCACGCAGAAAACGGCGATGTCATCGAGGTGCTCACGAAGGAGGCGCTGGAAGCAGGTTATAGCCAACCGGAATGGCACGCATATACACGTCCAGCCTGGGGTGCTGTAGAAAGCGTCCTACGCGCCATCGCCCTCGCCGCGCAGGCGGAGGCGCCCCTCTATGTTGTACACCTCAACACAGCCGGCGGGCTGGATCAGATCCGCTATGGCCGCGATCGGGGGGTTGCTGTGATGGCGGAAACCTGTCCCCAGTATCTTTTCTTCACCGTGGAGCATCTTCGGCGTGAAGACGGCGCCAAGTGGATTTGCTCACCACCCATGCGCTCTGAGCAGGACAACCATCGCTTGATGGAGGGTCTGGCGGACGGGAGTATTCAGACATTCGGCACGGATCACTGCCCCTTCTTCTTTGATGGCACCCGACCGATTAAGTATGAGGGTGAATCCATCGCCATCCCCGGCAAGGAGCTGGGGGCACACGACTTCACCAAGATCCCCAATGGGCTTCCGGGTATAGGCGATCGTATGCCGGTTCTATGGACGTATGGAGTGGGCAAGGGCAAGCTCACACCACAGCAGTTTGTTGCCCTGACGAGCACCAACCCGGCGCGCATCTTTGGTATGTACCCGCGCAAAGGATCGCTCACGCCAGGTGCGGATGCCGACATCGTTATCTGGGATCCCAACAAGCGTCTCACCTATGGCGTCGCGCATGCCCATCACAGAACGGATTACAATTTATATGAAGGCTGGCCATTGATGGGATTCCCGCAGAAAGTATTCCTGCGGGGAACCTGCATTGTGGATGACGGAAAATGGTTTGGACAGCCAGGGATGGGACGGATGATCAAACGTTCTCCTGGCGCGGAGGTGCTGTGAGTTTGGCCGCAGTCAGCTCGTTGGTATTCGTTGATCAAAGTAGCAGCAGGTCGAAAAACTGTGCAGATGAACCTCTGCTTGTCCCTGATTTTCCGGCGTGCTAAAATGAGATTACCTCGGATTCACGGTCGTTTGGCGGGTGGACTGCTGAACGGCGTTGGGCAGCCCCGCCCTCCGGAAAGTGCCGGGAAATCCACTGGTCCTCGAAAGATAACACGATGAGCCTTTGGGAAGCATATCTACAACCGACCTCACTGGACGAAGCCTTAAACCTTCTCCAACAACAGTCCTCTGCAGCGCTTGTTGCAGGCGGGACCGATTTGTTGCTTGACCTGCGTCAGAAACGACACGAACCCGTTCAAACCCTGATTGACGTGAGCAGGATCCCCGATCTGCTAGGGGTAAGCGTGGATGAAAAACATGTGTTCATCGGGGCAGCTGTCACACATCACAGTATTGTTCATCACCCTGATGTGATGCATCATGCACCCGGGTTGGTGGAGGCATGCGAGCTGATAGGGGGACCACAGGTGCGGAACGTAGCTACGCTGGGCGGTAATGTCGGTCATGCTCTGCCGGCAGGGGATGGCAGCATTGCACTGGTCTCGCTCGACGCTGAAGCGTTGCTCGCCTCCGGTGAAGGTGAACGCTGGCTGCCCATCCGTGACCTGTTTGCGGGTCCCGGTAAAGCGACATTCGAGCGGGCATCCACCATCATCGTCGGCTTTCGTTTCCCGGTGCGGGAGAGCAGGCAAGGACATGCTTTCTCGAGGGTGATGCGCCCTCAAGGTGTCGCCATCGCCATCCTCAACATGGGGGTGTGGATCAGCCTGCATGACGATGGCCGCATCCGACAGGCACGCATCGCCGCTGGTCCGGGCGGCCCCACCCCGTTCAGGGCAGAAGAAGCTGAGAAGCAACTCGTGGATGCAGTGTGGGGACCTGAGGCGCAGGGAGCCGCGTTGGCAGCCATGCAGCAGGAAATCAAGCTTCGCACCAGTCGACATCGTGCCACACTTGAATACCGGCAGCATCTCACAACAGTGCTGTTTGAGCGGGTCGCAGAGCTGGCATATTCACGTGCACTCGAGTTCCAGGCCTGAAGGGCCTTTTCGACCAGGTGCAGTTGAGAAAGAATGGGTAGGTGATCATGAATACGCTTCATATGTGGGTCAACGGTGTTGAGCAGACATTGGAGATTGAGCCTGATGAAATGCTTTCGGATGTCATCCGCTATCGGTTGGGATTGACGGGTACGAAAATCGGCTGCAATGAGGCGGAGTGTGGCAGTTGCACCGTTCTGGTTGATGGCAAGGCCATTCTGTCTTGCTCCTACCCGGCGTTGAAAGCGAACGGCAAGCACGTTGTGACCATTGAAGGTCTGTCGCACAATGGCAAGCAAGAATTGCATCCGCTGCAAGAAGCCTTCGTAAAGACCGGGGCGGTGCAGTGTGGGTTCTGCATCCCCGGACAAATCATGACCGCTGCGGCACTCCTTGAGGAGAACCCGGATCCCTCTGAAGATGACATCAAATATGCGCTCAAAGACACCCTCTGTCGCTGTGGCGGGTATCCCACGATCGTAACTGCCGTGCAGGACGCAGCCCGCAAGCTGCGAGAAGGCGGGGAGATCGACCTGATGCCAGTCCACGAGAGCGGCGACTTGCAGGCGGTCGGGCGTGCAAAGACAAGTCTCGGCGCGGTCGCCAAGGTGACCGGGCATGCGCTCTACGCCGATGACCTTTCCTTCCCCGGCATGCTTTTTGGGAAGGTGCTGCGTGCGGGTGTGCCACACGCTGTTCTGGAAAGCATCGACACGTCCGCGGCGGTGGACATGGACGGCGTGCACGCCGTCCTCACTGCGGCCGATGTGCCCGGCAGGCTCAACCATGGTCTCGTGATTAAAGATTGGCCCGCGCTGATCCCGGTGGGTGGTCATTCCCGCTACGTGGGCGACGCCCTTGCCATTGTGGCCGCCGAGAGCGAGAAGATTGCCGAGAAGGCGATCGATGCGATCAACTATCGCTTGAATCCGCTCCCACACGTCGTGGATCCGGTGGCGGCACGCCGTGATGAGGCACCGCTTGTCCATGAGAGGGGGAACCTGCTGAAACACATCAAGGTGCGCAAAGGGGATGTGGAGGCTGGATTCAGCCAGGCAGATGTGCTCTTTGAAGAGACCTATTTCACACCTGCCATGGACCACGCCTTCATGGAGCCGGAGTGCGCGATTGGGCGCATGATGCCAGACGGGCGCATAGAAGTGTACTGTGGGTCCCAGATTCCATACGCCGATCGCGAGCAGGTCGCGGCTGCGCTGGGGATCCCGGAAGAAGATGTGCGCATCATCGGCACATTGATTGGTGGGGGTTTCGGCGGCAAGGAGGATATTGCCGGCCAGATCCATGCCGCCCTGTTGGCAAAAGCGACCGGCAAACCCGTCAAAATCCTGTTTGACCGGCGCGAGAGCCTGATCATGCATCCCAAACGGCATGCTACCCGCGTGGGGATCAAGGTCGGCGTGCGTGAAAATGGTGAGCTGGTTTCCGTTAAAACTGAGTTGTACGGCGACACCGGCGCTTATGCGTCGCTCGGTGAGAAAGTGATGACGCGTGCCACAACGCATTCCAGTGGCCCTTATGACGTTCCACATGTCAAGGCGGATTGCTATGCGATGTACACCAATAACCCCCCGGCTGGCGCGTTTCGAGGGTTCGGTGTGACACAGTCGTGCTTTGCGGTTGAGTCGCTCATGGATGACCTTGCGGCGAAGCTGGGCATCGATCCCGTAGAGCTGCGCCGGATAAATGCGCTCCAGGTCGGTGATATCACCAATACCGGACAGGCGCTCCAGGAGAGCGTTGGTCTGCTGGAGTGCATCGATCGTGTGGATGCCGTCATGCGCGAAAAGGCTGCTGGAAGGGATCCCTTTGAATCACAAGCAGTGCCGGGAGAACCGGACCTTCGCCGTGCATGGGGTTTTGCGGTGGCCTTCAAGAACACCGGACTCGGTGGAGGCGCTCCTGACAAGGCCGAAGCCGATATCGAAATTCTCGCGGATGGCCGTGTTGAGGCTCGCACCTCATCTGCTGACATGGGACAGGGGCTCACGACCGTCCTGCAGTTGATCGCTGCTGAAGTGCTTTCCATGCCACTGAGCAAGGTCAGCGTGCTGCTCTCAGACACGGACCTGACGCCGGATGGCGGTCCAACCACGGCCTCTCGTCAAACGTATGTTTCAGGGAACGCCGTGCGGCATGCCGCACTTGCGTTGCAGGAGGCCATCCAAGGAGAAGTTGCTGAACGATTTGATGTTCCGCCGGATGACATTCAGTTTGAAGATGGCCATGTGAAGCTTCCCGATGGGCGAACGCTCAGCATGGAAGAGGTCGGGAAGCTGTTTGATGAGGTCGGCCGCGATCGCAAGCTCCGCTATGAATACTGGGCACCGAAAACACAGCCACTGGGAACCGGTGGTGACATGCATTTTGCATACTCCTTCGCCGCGCAGGCGGCGGAGGTGGAGGTAAACATCGCAACAGGGGAAGTGCGCGTGCTGGAGGTGGTGGCTGCCAATGATGTTGGACAGGCCATCCACCCCATCGGCTTACGCGGCCAGATTGAAGGCGGCGTGATGATGGGGCTGGGGCATACCCTCACCGAGGAGTTCATTACCGAGGATGGCGAGGTTTTCACAGACCATATGGCCCGCTACAGGATCCCGTCCATCACCTACACGCCGAAGATTACACCGATTGTGGTGGAGCATCCCACAGCTGATGGTCCTTACGGCGCCAAGGGTGTCGGTGAAGTGTCCAGTATCCCGACAATACCCGCAATTACGAACGCGATTAAACATGCATGCGGTGTGCGGGTGAAACAGCTTCCTGTCGATCAGGACTGGATCGCCAAACAGTTGCATGACCTTGCGTGATAACGAAATGGTTCGGAACCGGAAACGGGTAGGCTGCCACGGTCGCCCAGCGGATTACTGTCAGGCGTTTGCATGACCGACCTTAACGGCGGACTGCCGAATGGAAGGGAGCAAAGCATGCTGATCCATCATGCCGTTGTTGTGACGTGGGGTGAGGATAATCAGATCCTCACGGACCACGCGGTGCTCATCGAGGGCGGAAAGATTGCGGCGATTGGACCTTCTGAAGAGATGCTGGCAAGCTATCCCGATGAAGAATCCTGGGATGCAGGTGGGCAGTTGTTGATGCCCGGGAATATTTGCGCCCATACCCATTTCTACGGTGCCTTCTCACGGGGCATGGGGATCCCGGGGAGCCCACCGAAAGATTTCCCTCACATTCTCGACAAACTCTGGTGGCCCTTGGACAAGTCCCTGCACGAGGAGGATGTACGCTATTCTGCCCTCGTCTGCCTTGTTGATGCCATTCAGCATGGCACCACAACGCTCATCGACCATCATGCTTCCCCCAATGCAATTGACGGCTCGTTGGATCGTATTGCCGATGCGGTCGACGAAGCCGGCGTACGTGCGGTACTCTGCTATGAGGTAACAGACCGCGATGGGAAAGCCAAAGCCCAGGCGGGCATTGAAGAGAATGTTCGTTTTCTTCATCGATGTGCATCCGAGCGAGTGGCGGGCGGCCGTGTCGCTGCGACGTTTGGGTTGCATGCCAACCTTACGCTGTCCGATGAAACATTGAAAGCATGCCGCGAAGCCGCCCCGGAGGGGACTGGCTTTCATATTCACGTCGCGGAGCATGAAGCCGATGAGTATGATTCTCTGGCGAAAGCCGGCTTGCGCTGTGTGGACCGGCTGGCGAAGCATGACATGCTAGGGCCACAATCCATCGTCGTGCACGGTGTCCATCTTGACGTGCACGAAATCCAGCTGCTCGCCGAAACAAATACCTGGCTGACCCATCAACCTCGTTCCAACATGAACAACGGTGTTGGCATCTCTGATGTAGAATCAATGTTGCGCGCCGGGGTAAAGGTCTGCCTGGGGAATGACGGGTTTTCGAATGACATGTGGGAGGAATGGAAGACCGCGTATCTGGTGCATAAAGTCTGGCGCCGCGATCCACGACGCATGCCCGGCGATGTGCTTGCCTCGATCGCAGTGAAGAACAACGCCGCGCTGGCAAACACCTTCTTCCCGGAAACGCCGCTGGGTGTCCTTGCGGTGGGTGCAGCCGCAGATCTCATGCTGGTGGACTACCACCCACCAACGCCATTGACAGCCGGCAACCTGCCGTGGCATATCCTTTTTGGGTTCCATGGTTCGATGGTGACGGGCACCATCGCGGCCGGGAAGGTGCTTATGAAGGACCGAGTCCTGCAGACACTTGATCCCAAGGCAATTGCCGCACGCGCCCGTGAAATCGTCCCTGCTGTGTGGGACCGCTATCAAACGTTCGTACCGGCTGATTGATGGCCGATTGTAGAAGTCAGGAGATGGAATGACCGACCGACTAATTCTTACGCTGGCAATCATCGGAGGAACAGGGAACGAAGGACCCGGGCTGGCCTATCGCTGGGCCAAGGCTGGTTATCATGTGATTATCGGATCGCGCAAGGAAGAAAAAGCGAAACGGGTTGCTGCTGAACTGAATGAACGCCTGGGTGGTGAAGTCATTCAGGGCATGCAGAATGAGGAGGCCGCACGCTGGTGTGACATCGCCGTGCTGACCGTCCCCTACAAGGCCCACATTCCCACCTTGGAATCCATTAAGGAGCAGGTGCAGGGGAAAGTCCTGGTCGATGTGACCGTGCCGCTCATGCCACCGAAGGTATCCACCGTACATGTACCCGAGGACGGCAGCGCGGCGCAGGAAGCGCAGCGTGTGCTCGGTGAGAACGTCCAGGTGGTCGCCGCCTTTCAGAATGTTTCCTTTGCCCATCTGCAGGAGGATCACCCGGTTCCTTGTGATGTCCTGGTATGCGGCAAGGGCAAAGAAGCGCGTAAACAGGTGTTACAGCTGGTGAAAGCGGCTGGCATGGTGGGATGGGACGCAGGTCCGCTTCAAAATGCCATTGTCGTTGAAGGTCTTACGTCGATCCTGATTGGTATCACACGCCGTCACAAGCTCCAGCACCCTGGCATCCGGATTACGGGAGAGCAGGCGCTCAAGGAGGAATGATAGGCGGATGCCTGCAGCGTTGAAGCTGATTGCACTGCCCGGGTTTCCCCTGGTGAAACCGGGCGATAACCTGTCGCAACTCATCCTCGCAAGCCTCGAAAAGATGGAGGAGAGGCTGGAGGATGGGGACGTGATGGTGCTCGCACAGAAAATTGTGTCCAAAGCTGAAGACCGACTCGTGAATCTCGATACGGTTGAGCCTGGGCAGGCAGCGTTTGATCTGGCGGAACAGACGGGAAAAGACCCGCGCCTGCTGGAAGTCATCCTGGGAGAAAGCGCTGGTGTGGTACGGGCGCGCCGTGGTCTTGTCATTGTGCAGCACAAGCTTGGTTTCATCTGCGCCAATGCTGGAGTAGACCATTCGAATGTCGAAGGACCCAATCGCGGCGATTGGGTGTTGATGCTTCCAGAAAATCCGGATGCCTCTGCCACACGCCTGCGCGCAGCCCTGGAAGCTGCATCGGGCGCCCGCATCGGCGTTCTCATCATCGACTCGCATGGCCGGGCATGGCGCAACGGAACCGTAGGGATCGCCATTGGCATGTCGGGCTTTCCTGCAGTACTCGACTTGCGTGGCTGCCCTGACCTCTTTGGCGACACCCTGCAATCCACCCAGGTAGGCGCAGCGGATGAAGCCGCTGCCGCAGCGTCAATTCTGATGGGCCAGGCAGACGAAGGCCTGCCCGTAATCCTGATGCGCGGCCTCCCGTACGCGCTCGGGGATGGCTCGTTAACCGACCTTCTACGAGCTGAAGAAGAGGATTTATTCCGATGACGCCTGCCGTCCGTTTGTCGGAGGTCATCCAGAGCCGGCGGAGTGTGCGCTCATTTCGGCCCGAGCCTGTACCGCCAGCGCTGCTGGAGGAGCTGCTTGCGCTGACCGTGCAGGCTCCCTCGGCGCATAACAGTCAGCCATGGCGTTTTGTGGTGCTGCAGGGAGACAAGCACAAGCTCAAGCTGGCGAAGGCGATGGGGGAGCAACTGCGATTGCAGCGATTGGATGATGGAGATCCGCATTCAGCTGTGAATGCGGATGTGGCGCGTTCAATCAAACGCATCAGCGAGGCCCCTCTCGCTTTACTGCTTTGCATGGTGGAAGAAGACCTTGATTCCTATCCAGATGACACGCGAAGACAGGCGGAGCGGACCATGGGCGTCCAGAGCGTGGCACTTGCGGCAGGTCACTTCCTGCTTGCAGCTGAGGAGGCTGGTCTGGGAGCCTGCTGGATCTGTGCGCCGTTGTTTGCGCCCCAAGCTTCCGCCACCAGCCTCGACCTTCCGCAAGGATGGGAACCCCAGGCGTTGATTCTGGCGGGATATCCGGCGGAATCCGGAGCAGCGCGAGACCGGAAAGCGATGAGTGAGGTGGTACGTTGGCTTTGAACGTGGTGGCGCTGGCAGGCGGGGTCGGTGGTGCGAAACTGGCCCACGGTCTCGCTGAGATTCTCTCTCCGAATACATTGACCGTTATCGTCAACACCGGGGATGATTTCAACCATTGTGGCCTGTCGATTTCTCCCGATGTGGACACGGTTACCTACGCACTCGCCGGACTGGCTCATCCCCAGCATGGTTGGGGCCGCGCAGAAGACACCTTTCAGGCGCTTTCCACATTGGCACAGCTCGGCGGACCGACCTGGTTCCAGTTAGGGGATCTTGATCTCGGATTGCATTTATTCCGTACCGGGAAGCTGCGCGCCGGGATGACGCTCACGCAGGTGACGCAAGCGGTGTGCCAAGCCTGGGAGGTTGCTGCGAAGGTGTACCCCATGACCGATGACCCGGTGAGGACGATGGTGAAGACGCCTGGGGGTGAACTGCCTTTTCAGGAATACTTTGTCGCCCGGGAGTGCGAGCCGACGGTGGAAGGGTTCCGCTTTGCCGGGATAGAAACAGCCGTGCCGGCGCCGGGGGTTCTCCATGCAGTAGACCAAGCGGATCTGGTGGTGATGTGCCCTTCGAACCCGTGGGTCAGTCTTGATCCGATCCTGTTGCTGGATGGCATGCGTATCAGCGTGGGTCAAAAGCCAGTCGTTGGCGTTTCCCCCATCATTGCCGGAAAGGCGGTGAAGGGGCCTGCCGCCGCGATGTATGCAGACCTGGGGATTGAACCATCTGCGCTGGCTGTGGCATCGCATTATCAGGACCTGCTGGACGGTTTCGTGATGGATGTTCAGGATGCATCGCTGGCAGATGAGGTCCGCGCCTATGGCATGAAGGTGGCTGTGACGGACACCATCATGCGATCGACGGAGGATCGGGTGCGGCTGGCGAGGGATGTGCTGCACTTTGTCGATGCGGAGGTGTTGGGATGACTTTATGGGCAATCGTGCCTGTTAAACCCCTCCGCCGCTCCAAATCGAGATTATCCAAGGTCCTCAACCGGGATGCGCGCGCGGAACTCAGCAGGGACATGCTCGTTCACACCCTCTCTGTGCTTTCGGATGTTCCCGGCGTCAGCAGGACGCTCGTGGTAAGTCGTGATTCACAGGCGCTGGCGCTGGCGAGAGAGCATGGCGCGAGGACGGTTACGGAGCATGGCACACCTGAGTTAAACCCGGCGCTATCCCGTGCGACACAAGTGGCAAGGGGATATGGGGTGTCTTCGGTGCTGGTGCTTCCGGCTGACCTTCCGCTCATCCAGCGCGAGGATGTGGAGGCGCTGCTTGCCCATGCGTCTGACCCGCCGGTGGTTGTCATTGCGCCCGATCGCCATCAGAGCGGCACCAACGCCCTGCTCTCGGCGCCACCAGGATTGATCGACTACGATTTTGGACCGGACAGCTTCAAGCACCATGTGGAACGTGCCAGGGCGACCGGCGCGCGTGTGGTGATATGTAATTTGCCTTCGTTTGGATTGGATGTCGATTTACCCGAAGACCTCGCCATCCTCCAGGCACAATCGGATCCGCAAGCAAGTGAACCAGTAGAGGATTGAGCCATGACTATGAAACGAGTTGCTTTATATCTGCAGGACGCCCATGACTTACGTGATGGGCTCGACTATGTCCGCTACGCCGAAGAGCGCGGCTTTGAAGCTGTGTGGCAGGCGGAATCGCGCCTGGTGCGTGATGCGATCGTTCCAATGGCCGCTTACGCAGCGGTCACGGATCGCTTGATGGTGGGCTCCGGTGTGATCAACAACTGGACACGCAACATCGGCTTGCTCGCTGCCACCTTCCTGACGCTGGATGATCTTGCGCCAGACCGTGTCATCTGTGGCATCGGGGCATGGTGGGATCCACTTGCGAAGAACGTGGGTATTGAGCGCCGCAAGCCCCTCAAGGCGATGCGTGAGACCGTGGATGTCTTACGCCGTCTCCTGAACATGGAGCGCGTGACGTTTCATGGCGATTTCCACCATGTCGATGGGATTGAGCTTGATGTCGTCCATGGCCGTCGCGAACCTCGCAATGTGCCCATCATGATCGGCGCCACTGGTCCCAAGATGATAGAACTGACTGGCGAGATCGCCGATGGCATTGTGTTGAATTACTGCGTTCCGCCAGAATACAATCTCCCAGCGATGGACCGGCTTGCGAACGGCGCCAAGAAAGCCGGACGTACGGTGGATGACATTGACCGCCCGCAGCTGGTGGTGTGTTCGGTGGATATGGATGAAGAACGTGCTCTTGATACCAGCCGGGAACTACTGACCCAGTACCTGGCGCAACAGCCGCACATCGCCAAGGCGAGCGGCGTTTCGCAGGAGGTCGTCACAGAAATCCAGTCCATCCTTGGATGGCCAGCGACACATGAGCAAATTGAAAAAGCCAAACATTTCGTTCCGGATGAGCTGGTGACACGAATCACTGCATCGGGAACACCGGAACAGGCCAGGGCGAAGGTGCAGGAGTATATCGACAACGGCGCCACCTGCCCGATTCTGTATCCGGTTGGCGGCGATGTGAAGCTGTTGATCGACACCTTCAGCCCACTGGGCTGAAAGCAGGCAACGTTCGACGCAGGTAACTCTGGCAAGGGACTTCCCTGCGCCCTCACTGCCGTTTCAACCATGTCAACCATGCCGGGCGTGATGTCGGGGTAGAAAGGGTTGGTTATGTGTGCGCTTGACTACTACCGTCCAGCAACGTTGGATGAAGCGCTCGAACTTCTCAAGCAGGGTGTGCCGCTGGCGGGTGGAACGCGGCTCACACCCGGTCGACGGGAGCTTAATGGCGTGATCGATCTCCAGGCCATCGGGCTGGATACCATCTGCCAGGAGGGAGACCGTTTAAAGCTGGGCGCCATGGTGACTCTGCAGGACATGCTGGAGAACGAGGCCGTACCACAGGCTTTGCGAGATGCCGCCCGACGAGAAGCCGGGTGGCACATTCGCAATGCCGCGTCACTGGGTGGAATCCTTCACGCAGCTGATGGACGCTCTCACGTGTTAACCGCACTCGGGGCGTGTGACGTTACTGTACAGGTTATGCCGGGCGAGAAAAGCATGTCGCTGGAGGCCTACCTGGCTTATCGAATGACCGAAACGGTTCATCTGGTGACAGGTGTGGAGGTGATGCTGCCGCAGCGGTTGAGCATATCCTATGTGGCGCGCTCACCTGCTGATCGCCCGATATTGCTGGTGGCCGCGGCGGTCCATACCGACGCAACGGGTGACGTGTATATGGCGTTGGGTGGGTGCGGGCCGCAGCCTGCCATGATGCGTGTTAATGAGGTAACAGAGGCAGCAAAGGCAGCGGAAGCGGTCTTTTCCGCTGCGGAGGATGTCTGGGCAAGTGCTGAATACCGAACATCTGCCGGGCGCTCGCTCGCGATGCGCTTGTTTGAGGAGGTACGGCCATGAAGCAGGTGCATTTCTGGTTGAATGGCGAAGAGGTTTCACTCGAGGTGGATCCGGAACGCACTCTGTTGGACGTGTTAAGGGAAGATCTGGGTGTGTTCAGCGTCAAACATGGCTGTGAAACCGGTGAGTGTGGCGCATGTGCTGTCCTGCTCGACGGGAAGCCGATGAATACCTGCGTGATGCTGGCTCCACAGGTGGATGGACATGCCATCGAGACCATCGAAGCCGAAGGTGAACATCCCGAACATGGCTGGGCTGAGACGGAGGGGCTCGATCCACTGCAGCAGGCGTTTGTTGAAACAGGCGCAATCCAGTGTGGATTCTGCACACCGGCGATGATCCTGGCGGCGCGCGCCCTGCTTGCAGAGCATCCAGACCCGGACGAGGCGATGGTTCGAGATGCCCTTTCCGGTGTGCTGTGCCGCTGTACTGGCTATAAGAAACCGGTGGAAGCGATACTGCGCGCAGCAGCTGTGATGCGGGGAGAGACGGTAGCACCCATTCATCCTGAAGCATCACCCTTGCCAGAACATCTCCATCCCCATCCGGAAGCGGATACCCATCGTGGGGAAGAGCTCTCCAGTCGTATCCGGACACAAGTTGAGGTGAAGCCGCGTGTGGATTCGCCTTCTAAACCGGCCGCATACCGCACTGTGGGAAAGCCGGAGCCGAAAGTCGATGCGATAAAACTTGCTATGGGGCGCCCCGCTTTCACGGCGGACGTGGAACGCCGCGGCATGCTTGTCGCCAAGGTGTTGCACAGTCCACATGCACATGCTCGCATCGTTTCCATCGACGCTTCTGCCGCCCGGGCTATCCCTGGTGTAGCAGCGGTATTGACCTGGGAGGACATCCCGCGCGTGGTCTATTCCACTGCCGGTCAGTCGGATCCCATTCCGGGTCCCCTCGACACCTTTTCACTCGATAACGTGGTGCGGTTTGTGGGCGATCGTGTGGCGATGGTGGCGGCTGAAACCGAAGCCATCGCTGAAGAGGCCCTGAAGCATATCAAGGTGGATTATGAGCAGCTCCCCGCCATTCTTGACTCACGCGAGGCCATGGCCGACGGTGCCGTTCAGATCCATGCTGAACCTGAATTCGTGCCTTTTGCCGATTGCGATCCGTCCCGCAATCTTGCAGCGGAGATTCGTATTGATATTGGCGATGTGGAAAATGGTTTTTCTGAAGCTGACCTCATTATCGAAGGCGATTATGAGGTTCCCAAGGTGCAGATGGCGCACATTGAACCGCATGTGGTCATTACCTACTGGGATGAGGATGACCGGCTGGTTATCCGTACGAGCACGCAGGTCCCCTTCCACGTGCGGCGCCAGCTCGCTCCGGTTCTGGGTCTGTCTCCGAAGCGTATCCGTGTGATTAAACCCCGCATCGGTGGTGGTTTCGGGGGAAAGCAGGAGGTGCTCATCGAGGATGTGGCCGCCCATCTGACCATTGCGACTGGCCGTCCTGTCCGCTTCGAGTACACGCGTGAAGAGGAGTTTGTGGCTGCTCGCTCTCGGCATCCCATGAAAATGCACATGAGGACCGGGGTGAAGCGTGACGGGACGATTACGGCCAATGAGATGTATGCCTTGAGTGATACGGGTGCGTATGGCTGCCATGCCCTCACTGTTACCGGCAACACCGGTCATAAAGCCATGGCGCTCTATGTCGGAGACGGCGAGTACCGCAAATCGCCCAACATCCGTTTTTATGCCGACATTGTCTACACCAATACACCGCCCTCTGGCGCATATCGAGGGTATGGAGTGCCTCAAGGCTACTGGGCTGTGGAACGGCACATGGAGAAGGTTGCGAGGGCGGTGGGCGTCGACTCACTCGCGTTCCGAAGAAAGAATACGTTACGTGCAGGGGAACTGCATCCGTTCAGCACAGCCTGGTCGGAAGGACGGGAACCGCGCCCGGAAACCATCAACACATGCGGCCTGGAAGAATGCATTGAGCGTGGCGCGGCCGCCATTGCGTGGTCGGATAAGTATGGCAACGCATCCTGGCGTGAGGTGGAGGGGAAGCCCCATCTGCGACGCGGGATTGGCGTAGCAACGGTCATGCAGGGCACGGCCATTCCCTACCTGGATATGGGTGGCGCCAGCATTAAAATCAACGACGACGGTTCCTTCAATTTGCTGGTAGGGGCGACGGATCTCGGGACCGGGTCGGATACGGTGCTTGCGCAGCAGGCGGCGGAGATTCTTGGCGTGCCGTTGAACGACATCGTGGTGTATTCTTCAGATACGGATTTCACACCATTCGATAAAGGCGCCTACGCTTCCAGCACGACCTATATCTCCGGTGCAGCTGTTGTGAAGGCCGCAGAACAGGTTGCAGAACGGATTCGCATCCGGGCTGCACGCATGCTCCAGAAGGAAGGTGAGCCTGCCATCCAGCCGGAGGAAATCTTGCTCGAAGACAGGAGAGCCTGGGCGCCGGATGGCCGTTCAGTTTCGCATGCGGATATTGCGCTTAATGCGCTCCATCATGAAGACCAGGAGCAGATCATGGGGATCGGCTCCTTCATGTCGCCGGTCTCGCCACCTCCCTTTGCTGCACAGTTTGCAGAGGTGGAGGTGGATGTCGATACGGGCAGGGTGGATGTGAAAAAACTGGTCATGGCTGTTGATTCGGGCATCATCGTCAATCCGCTGACAGCAAGTGGGCAGATCGAAGGCGGCATGACCCAAGCGCTCGGATATGCAGTTAGCGAAGAGATGCGTTATGATGAACACGGTCGGGCTCGCGAAACGGATTTCAGCACCTACCATATTTTCTCTGCAGAGGAGATGCCGGAACTGGAAACGATCTTCGTGGAGACATTTGAACCGTCGCACCCGTTCGGTGTTAAGGCGGTTGCCGAGATACCGATGAATGGTGTGGCGCCTGCTGTTGGTAATGCTGTGTTGGATGCGTGTGGTGCTGAAGTCATGTCGGCTCCTGTAACCCCGGAGCGAGTATGGCGTGCGATGCAGACGGTAACGTAGGTAAAGGGGCGTCAGGGTTATGCATATCTTGAACAAGCTGGTCAAGCTCTCCCACGAGGGAAAGACCATGGTGCTGGCGACGATTGTGCAATCGAAGGGCTCGGTGCCGCGGCACACGGGGACCCGTATGCTGGTGTATCCGGACGGTACGATCGAGGGTACGATCGGCGGTGGAGAGATGGAAGGCCGCGTTGTGGAAGAAGCGCTGGAGGCGTATGCGACGGGAAAGCCGCGCCTCATCAACTACGCGTTCCGGGATCCGGAGAAAGGCGACGTAGGGGTTTGTGGAGGCGAGATGGATATCTTTATCGAACCGATCCCGCCGGAACCGACGATTGTGGTTGTTGGAGGGGGGCATGTTGGGAAGGCTGTTGTTCATCTAGCGAAGTGGCTTGGTTACCGTGTGGTTCTCACGGATGACCGTCCCGAATTTGTGTCTGAGGAATCCGTACCCGGCGCCGATGAATACATACTTTGCCCGATGAAGGAGATCCCGCAGAAGTTGACCGTTCATTCCAACTGTTATCTTCTGTTGACGACACGCGGGGTTGACGTCGATGTGGAGGGTTTGCCTGCACTGATGGAAACACGCGCTGCATTTCTGGGCGTGATTGGCTCACGCCGCCGCTGGGAAACAACCGTGCAAAAAATCCGGGAGAATGGCGTGCCGGAGGAGCTGATACAACGCGTCACCTCTCCGATTGGCCTCGAGTTGAATGCGGAAACCCCGGAAGAGATTGCGGTGAGCATTCTTGCGGAAATTATCATGCTGCGTCAGGGAGGGAGTGGGGAGCGAATGACCCATGAACCCGTGAAACGACGCCGCCGTAAGGGAGACTAAGCTGACCATGTGGAGCGCATACTACACACCCAAATCGTTGGACGAAGCCCTGGACGTCTTGTCCGACCATCAGGAGCGTGCACGCGTCGTCGCCGGAGCGACTGACCTCATCCTGGAAATCGAGCGTGGACAGCGTCCGGATATCAGCGTCCTCATCGATATCACGCGTATTGCAGGTCTGGATTCCATCCTTGTAGATGACGAAGGATGGGTGCATCTTGGACCGCTCGTTACCCACAATCACTGCGCGGGTTCGGAATTGCTGCGGAATCGGGCGAATGCACTTGTACTAGCATGCTGGAGTGTCGGCGCACCCCAGATTCGAAACCGGGGAACGATTGCCGGCAATCTCATTACCGCTTCGCCGGCGAACGATACCATCACGCCCCTGATGGCGCTTGGCGCCAAAGTGACACTGCGCTCCGTCCGCGGGGAACGGGATGTTTTTCTCGAGGACTTCTACAAGGGAGTACGGAAGACGGTCCTCGGATCGGATGAAATCCTGACGGATATCGCGTTTCCGCTTCCCAGTGAGTCAACACGGAGTACGTTCATCAAACTCGGGTTGCGGCAAGCGCAAGCCATTTCGGTTGTCAACGTCGCTGCGGTGGTCGAGCGTTTCAATGGCCAGGTAGGCAAGGCGTCCATCACGCTTGGCTCCGTCGCGCCGACCATCATCCATGCTCAAAAAGCAGAAGCGTATCTCAACGGAAAAGCGCTGTCTGCGGAGACGATATTACAGGCTGCCGGGCTTGCCGCGGCTACGGCGAAGCCCATCAGCGATGTGCGTGCCACTGCCGCATACCGCAAGGACATGGTGGAGGTGTGCACATCGCGCGCCCTGGCCATGTTGAAAGAAGGCACGGAGCACGAGGGTATCCCAGAACATCCAGTGATGCTTTGGGGTGAGCGTCAGGGCCATGTTGAGACGGAGTTGAAGCAGGGTTACATCCACACCGAAGGTACGCCGATTGAAACCACGATAAATGGAAGAACGTACGAACTCTTCGGTTTCGACAAGAGCCTGCTGCGCCTTATCCGCGAAGATGCTGGCCTGACTGGCAGCAAAGAAGGCTGCGCAGAAGGGGAGTGTGGGGCCTGCACGGTGTTTCTCGATGGCGCCGCTGTGATGTCCTGCATGGTGCCGGCGCCAAGGGCGCATCACGCGGACATCGTGACGGTGGAGGGTCTGGCTCAGAATGGCCGGCTGCATCCTATTCAGCAAGCCTTTGTCGAGGAGGGTGCAGTGCAGTGCGGCTACTGCACACCAGGGTTCCTCATGTCCGGAGCAAAACTTCTTGAGGAAGTCCCGTATCCGGATCACGACCAGATCACACAATCCATCACCGGGAACCTGTGTCGATGCACGGGATATTACAAGATATTGAAAGCCTTCGAACGAGCGGTTGAGTTGGTTGAGTCGGATCAGGAAAAGGCCTGAAGCGGGAGAGGATGACCACTATGGGAATGGGACGAGATACGTGGCGCTTCAAACAGCTTGATCGAGAGCGAGAGGAGCGCAAACAGATTGCGCCCATCTGGCGGGGCGTGGGATGTTTCCTCGGTGTACTGATGGGGATGGGAGGTTTCTTTTTCGCTCGCTGGTTTCTTGCACAGAATTTCGTCTACATCCCCCCCCAGATCCGGGTGCTGCCCTTTGCCCCCTGGCTGCCCAAAGATACCATTGTCATCGGCGTCATCACGATCATGGCCATGCTGATAGGCTATGGTGTGATCAATGCCATTTATGCCATTGCGTTCCCCGTCAAACCATCAGAAACCGATGTCGAACCGGTGCGTATCCGGCGAAAAAAGAAACGAAGGTAAGCGCATCTCCATGGATCGAACCGTACCGAGGACAGGCTCGGAAGAGATTGAACTCTATATCCGCACGTATTATTCTCTCTTAAGGACAACTGCGGATATACAGGTGCGCACCCTCGAGGAAGCGCATATCAACATGGGTTCCTCGCTTCACCCGGACGCCAAGGCTCTTGCCCCCGATATCTCTGCGCTGGTTTACAGTTCACTCCGTCTTCCGACCTGCATGCGCAAGGTGGAACGGGTGGTTCTCGGCCTAAGCCCGGAAGCATTTGAACAGGCGGGGTTCGGCTCGGTTGAAACCTGGGAGTCCGCAGACGCAAAGGCGCGCCGCCGCCGCTCCTATTTTGATGGTGATAGCACCGTAGCTGTCTATATTGCCAGCCGTTCCGATATTGATGATCTCATCCCCATGCTCACGGCGTATCAGGTTGAATGGAACAAGATGCACGCCTTGCTGGGCGGAGAACAGGTGCGCCTGTTTCTCTCCAAGCCGGTGACGGCCGAGAGTGTTGCTGTGCTTTCGCAGGGTATTGGAATCCCGATGGAGGATCTGGAACAGCTGCAGAATGTATGGGGAGAGGCCTTTTGGGCGATGCTCCAGACGATGGCAGCACATCGAAAACGCATGCGCATACGGCTCCTGGGCGGCTCGCTCAACGATTATCGCCGAACGACGCGTATGTGGTGGGAGCGGGTTGCGGCTACCCACCCTGAGCTGGAGCACCGACCGGTCTATGTCATTTCGAGCAACACCCACAGCATCGTCAATCTGCTGAGCGGCTTCCCACTCCGATATGAGGAAGGCATGTTGGAGTACCTCGCTGAGTCAGGGGATGGTTCCCTGAAACAGGAATGGGAGCAGATAGAGGCCCAACAGGTTCCTTCCAGCCGAGAAAACTTTCTGTACTATCTCTCCAAGAAGGTCTATGCGGCAGAGCCCGGCAGAGATTTAAGTTTGCAGGCGAAGGCTGCTGAAAGCGCCATCGGCGTCTCGCGCGTGGAGACGGGTTACAGCTTTGACATCGAAGCGCAGATTATCGAGGTCAAGCAGTTGAAGCCCGGATGGATGGACCCGCGCTTAAAGCCAGCAGCATCGATGGCATTAGCAGAGAGCGATGCGCTAATTATCAATGTCGATTACCCATTGGGTGTCGCAGCTTATCTCGTGCTTACACAGACAGCTTCCCGCGTCGGTGAATTATTGGGTCTGTATGTGATGGGAAAGGCTGCAACCTTGAATGGACGAGTCGGTGATGTGCTTATCCCGTCTGTCATCCATGATGAGCATTCGCAGAACACATATCTCATCCGCAACTGCTTCAACGCCTTCAGTGTGAATGAGGACCTCATTTATGGGACAGTCCTGGATAATCAAAAGGCGGTCAGTGTAAGGGGGACCTTCCTGCAAACCCCGCGCTACATGGACGTCTTCTATCGTGAAGGCTATACCGATATCGAAATGGAAGCCGGGCCATTTCTGTCCGGTGTGTATGAACTGACGAGACCGAAACGGTATCCTGAGAATGAGATTGTCGATTTGCATGCCGTGCCCTTCGATCTGGGCATCCTGCACTATGCTTCTGACACCCCTTTGAGTAAAGGAAAGAATTTGGGAGCCGGCTCCCTATCGTACTACGGTGTTGACCCGACCTACGCCGCGAGTCTAGCTGTGCTGAGGCGGATCTTTCACCTCGAAGAAGAGCGAATTCACATGTTGAAAAACCCGCAAGACGTGCGGGAGAAACCATAACGAGGAGCTGCACATGTCTGTTATCGGCCAATCGGTTCGCCGCATCGATGCGCTCGGAAAAGTGACGGGTGAAACGCTGTATCCGGGTGATATCAACAAGCCCAATCAGGCGCATATGAAAATCCTGTTCGCCCAGCGCCCCCATGCCATCATCCGCAGAATCGATACACAGGAAGCTGAATCCACGCCAGGTGTGTTGGCTGTTCTGACAGCCAAGGATGTGCCGGTCAACGAGTATGGACTCCAGATCCAGGACCAGCCCGTTCTTTGTGGGCCGGGATCGGACAAGCCTTTTGCAGACCGTGTTCGCTTTCCTGGCGATCAAATTGCGCTGGTCGTTGCGGAGACAGAACGCATCGCCGAAGAAGCCAAACAGAAGATTGTGGTCGAGTATGAAGACCTCCCACAGGTGGAGGATCCCCTCGCGGCAATGCAACCGGACGCCTTCTGCATTCATCCTGACCGTGATGACAACATCATGTTCCATTACAAACTTCGTACCGGTGATGTGGAGGCTGGTTTCGCAGAAGCGGATGTGATTGTGGAGGCGGAGTACCACACACCAGCCCAGGAACATGCTTATCTGCAACCTGAAGCGGGGATTGCTTACATCGATGATGAAGGTCGAGTGACGGTTGAAACCGCCGGTCAGTGGGCGCATGAGGAGCAGGAGCAGATTGCTCATTCTCTTGGGCTTCCCGAGGAGAAGGTGCGCGTCATGTATGCCGCCATCGGTGGCGCTTTCGGCGGCCGGGAAGACATGTCTGTTCAGATTGTGCTTGCACTGGCAGCGTGGAAGCTCCATCAGCAGGGCATTGACCGCCCGGTGAAGATCATCTGGTCTCGAGAGGAATCCATTGTCGGTCACTGCAAGCGTCATCCCTACATCATCCGGGCTGCCTGGGGCGCCAAGAAGGATGGCACCCTCGTCGCTGCTACGACGGAGATGATCCAGGACGGCGGCGCCTATTGCTATACGTCCAACAAGGTGATGGGCAATTCCATGATGCAATGCACGGGCCCTTACCACATTCCCAATGTAAAGACCGACGGCTATTGCATCTACACAACAAATGTCCCCAGTGGCGCATTCCGTGGTTTTGGTGGTCCTCAAGGTGCCTTTTCTGCCGAGCAGCAAATGAACAAGCTTGCGGAGGCGCTGGGGATGGACCCGGTTGAGATCCGCATGAAAAATCTGCTCCGCGAAGGCGTGCCCACCGTGATGGGCGACCCCCTGCCAGAAGGCGTTTCGCTGGAAAAGGTTGTGACGGCGTGCGCAGAAGCCTCAGGCTGGAAGAAGACGGGTGGCGTGTGGGAAAGCCCTGCTGCGCAGCCGGATGAGCCTCATCTGAAGCGAGGGATCGGCTTCGCCTGCGGATTGAAAAATGTCGGCTTTTCCTTTGGCGCCAAGGATAACTGCACAGCGACCATCGAGCTGCGCGGGGAAGCAGAGATTGAGAAAGTTGTCCTGTATCATGCCGGTGCGGACGTGGGGCAGGGGAATCACACGGTAATGGCGCAAATGACCGCAGAGGCGGTTGGGGTGCCCCTTGAGAAAGTGGAGGTGCATGCGTCAGATACAAGCACGTCTATGAACTCGGGGTCTGCCTCGGCTTCACGCCTGACATTTATGTCCGGCAACTCGATTCGTGGCGCAGCGGCAAAAGCGTTGGAGAAATGGGAGGGAGAAGAGCGACCTGCGATTGCAACCTATCAGTACTTCTCTCCGCCGACGACAGCCATGGATGAGGAGACTGGGCATTGCGATCCGAACTTTTCGTATGGCTATGTGGCGCAGACCGTGACGGTAGAAGTGGATGTGCAGACAGGACATGTGCGGTTGGTTGATGTTGTCTGCGCGGACGATGTCGGCAAGGCACTCAACCCGCAGCAGGTGCAGGGGCAGATCGAGGGTTGCATCATACAGGCGGCTGGCTATGCACTGCTCGAGAACTTTCAGCAGCAGGATGGCCACGTGCAGACAGCGCATTTCTCAACATACCTCATCCCGACAGTGCTGGACATCCCCGAACGGGTCGATTCGCTCATCTTGGAATATGCGGATCCTGAAGGACCCTTCGGCGCACGCGGCATGGGTGAAATGCCGTACATCCCGTTTGCACCCGCTGTGATGGCGGCTGTGCGGGATGCCACTGGTGTCTGGTTTGACGCGTTCCCGCTTACTCCGGACCGTGTGGTTGCAGAATTGAAACGAGCCGGAGTGCGATGAAGGCGAAGCACCCTGAGCAGACCGATCAGACGCCTCTGGTCCTTCTCCGTGGCGGGGGAGATCTGGGCACAGGAGTGGCTGCTCGGCTGCATCGGGCTGGCTTCCGCGTCGTTGTAACCGAGATTGAACACCCGCTTGCTGTACGACGTCTTGTGGCACTCGCAGAAGCCGTCTTTTCGGGCGATGTGTTCGTTGAAGATCTGCGTGGGCAGCGCGTAGAGGATCCATCTCACGCTTTGCATGTGCTTGCTAACGGCGTTATCCCCGTTCTTGTTGACCCCGATGCTTTCTCAAGGCATGTGCTGAACCCCGCCATCATCATCGACGCACGTATGTGTAAAGCTAAGCCCGATCTTGATCGGGAAGCCGCGCATCTGGTGATCGGCCTGGGACCCGGATTCACGGCTGGGGGAGACTGCCATGCTGTGATTGAGACCAACCGTGGCCATACCCTCGGCAGGGTTATTCGAAACGGCGCTGCTCAGGTTGACACCATGATCCCCGAGGCGGTGTCTGGGATCGACCGGGGGCGTGTCCTTCGAGCGCCTTCCGATGGGACCCTGCATAATGGCATGAGGTTGGGAACGCTGCTTGAGGAAGGTGATTGTATTGCAGAAGTAGGGGATCTTGCGCTGCGTGCGCCCTTCGGAGGCGCATTGCGTGGATTGGTTCACGACGGTGTGGACGTCACTGCGGGCATGAAAATTGGTGACCTTGATCCGCGCGGCATCCCTGCCTATTGTGCCATGATCTCCGACAAGGCGCTGGCCGTTGGTGGCGGTGTGCTGGAAGCTATTCTCGCTGATTCGGTCTTGCGCAACGCGCTCGGATCGCCATGCGGATAACAACAGCACTCCGCATCAAGCCCGGAATGAGCATTGCCTTGATCGGGGCCGGGGGAAAATCTTCGACCATGAGCCGCATCGCTGGAGAACTGCGGGGTATCTGCCCGGCCATCCTCACCACATCCACGAAAATCCTTGACACGCAACATACCCTTGCCGGGCGACATATCGTGGTCCAGAAGGCTGACGAACTCGACTCACTGCACGATTTGCTGACGGCGGATACCTCCATCATTGTTACGGGACCTCACGCAGATGACGAACCCAAGTGGCTGGGTTTGCCTCCTCGCTGTCTGGAGCGGCTCTATGAGATTGCCGTGAAGCGGGACGCTGTCCTGGTGGTGGAAGCGGATGGCGCGCGCGGGCTTTCCTTGAAAGTACCTGCGGAACATGAGCCGGTCATACCCGATTGGATCCATCTTGTCGTTCCCATCGTCGGCCTGGACATTGTAGGGAAGCGGTTGGGATCTGAATCGGTGCATCGTCCCGAAAGGGCGGCAGCTCTGCTCGGCCTCAACCAGGGCATCGGCCTGGAACCAAAACACATTGTTGAGATCTTACGAAGTCCTCTGGGGGCTATGAAGCAGATTCCTGAAGCGGCTGCAGTAAGGGTGTTGCTGAATAAGGCAGAAACACCTGGAAGACTTTCTTCCGGCCGCTTGGTGGCGAAAGCACTCCTGACGGTTCCAGAGATACAGTCAACCTTGATCGCCAGTGTTCACATGGACGATCCGGTCCTGGAAGTGTACGGGCGAATTGCAGGGATGATTCTTGCAGCGGGGTCATCCACCCGGCTGGAAACGCCGAAACAGCTCATCCAGTGGCGTGGGAGGCCCCTTGTCTGGCACGCTGCGCAGGCAGCACTTGATGGAGGATTGTTTCCGCTTGTGGCGGTCACGGGCTATGCCGAGCAAGCCGTACAGCATGCCCTTGAAGGTGCGCGCCTGGGGTTTGTACACAACCCTGATTGGGAAGAAGGGCAGAGTACCTCCTTCAAGGCGGGATTGGAGGCTGTGCGTCACAAGTCGGAAGCGGTTGTCGCATTACTTTCCGACATGCCCTTTGTTGACGGAGAGCTCGTATCGGCCATTGTCCGGCGTCATCGCAGAACACTAGCACCACTGGTCGCACCGCGAGCAGGCGGAAAACGCTCAAACCCTGTGCTCTTTGATGCGGCTACCTTTGATGAGCTGTCCAGCATAGAGGGAGATCGCGGAGGAAGGCGGCTATTTGATCGATATGAGGCTTCCTGGGTGGATTGGGATGAACACATCCGTTTCGACGTCGATACCGAGGAAGATGTCGTATGGCTGCAGTCGCAGGAATGATCCCCGCGCTGATTCTGGGGGCTGGTCGTTCAAGGCGGATGGGGCGCCCGAAACTCGCACTTGCCTGGGGAAATACAACCGTTCTGGGGCATGTATTAGATCGCTACTCAGCAGCGGGAGCAGCTCCCATCTTCGTCGTCACAGGCGCTCATCAGCAGCAGGTACGAGAGGCCGCAGGAGCGCGGAAGGTGCAATTCGTCCATAATCCTGATTATGAGATGGGTGACATGCTGCGTTCCATTCAGGTTGGCCTTCGAAGACTGCAGCAGGGACCGTATGAAGCCTGTCTGTTAGCCCCCGCGGACCTGCCTGCAATTGCGGTGAGTACCATCGAGAGAGTGCTTTCGGCGTGTGGTGAGCGCGGAGAGCTGATCATCCCAAGCTATGAGATGCGTCGTGGGCATCCCATTTGTATCGGGCGGAATTATTGGCAGGAATTGCTGGACATGCAGGAAGATGAGTCCCTGCGGATGCTCATCAACCGCCACTCGGATGCGATCCGGTATGTCATGGTAGAGGATGATGGGATGCATTCCGACCTGGACACCTTTGACGACTATTTGCGACTCAAGCCATAGATGCTTTGACCCTCGGCGATGAAGTTTGTTCAACATGTTGGCAATGAGGAGTACCTGTGTAATACTTGATGCTTGCGGTGAGGATGGATACTTAAGAATGAACGCAAAGACGATCTTAATCGTAGATGATGAAATACCCATTGCCGAAATGTTCCGCATGATCCTTGATGCAGCGGGCTATCATACGCTGCTGACTCATCAGGCGGATGAGGTGATAGAGATCCTCTCCAGAGGTGGCGTGGATTTAATGATTCTGGATGTCATGATGCCGGGAATCTCCGGTTTCGATCTTATTCGGAAGGTGCATGCAATGGAGCAGCTGCAGGACCTTCCGGTTGTGTTCATTTCTGCCAAGAGCAGGCCGGATGATGTGGATCAGGGCATGAAGACAGGTGCAATTGCGTATCTCACCAAGCCAGTCTCGCGCGATGAGTTGCTCGCAACGGTCACCGGTGTTTTTGGTAGGACGAAGGCGCGTTAACCGTGAAAAAGGAGATGCTATCATCCGGCGATGACGGTGCCTATCACTGACTTTGCCCAGCGCGAGAAGGCGAATCCCCGCCCGGGGCAGCCAAGACGTTTCCACTAGCACGTATGGAAAAACGTCCTCCTGCCGCCTGCGTGTTCTCGCCCGGGCGGCGTTTTCTTGAGGATTTGGAGGAGTGATGTACAAAACCATTGCATGCGGTGAGCTTCGACGTGACCATATCGGTAAAGAGGTTTCCCTGGCGGGCTGGGTGAATCGCCGTCGTGATCATGGCGGTCTCACCTTCATCGATCTTCGTGATCGCTCCGGCATTGTGCAGGTGGTCGCCAATCCTGAGGTGGAACCCGAGGCGCATGCCATCGCCGACCAGGTTCGCAATGAGTGGGTTATCCATGTCTCTGGCGTTGTGCGGGAGCGGCCGGAAGGGATGAACAACCCCGAGCTGCCTACCGGCGCAATTGAGGTTGAGGTGCGCTCGATGGGTGTCCTCAATGAGGCACAAACCCCTCCTTTCCCGATCAATGAAGAAACCCCTGTCGATGAGCAGGTACGACTGAAGTATCGGTATTTGGACTTAAGACGCCCGCGCATGCAGCGCAACCTTGAACTGCGCCATCGTGTGGTGAAATTCATCCGGGATTACCTAGACGAAGAAGGTTTTTGGGAGATCGAAACGCCGATCCTGTTTAAAACCACACCTGAGGGCGCCAGAGATTACCTTGTTCCTTCCAGAGTGCATCCGGGTGAGTTTTACGCGCTTCCGCAGTCACCGCAGCAGCTTAAGCAGATGCTGATGGTTTCCGGCGTTGAGCGTTACTTTCAGATTGCCCGCTGTTTCCGAGATGAGGACCTGCGCGGGGACCGTCAACCTGAATTTACCCAGCTTGATCTTGAAATGTCGTTCGTCGAACGTGAAGATGTCATGGGTCTTGCTGAAGAGTTGTTCACCAGCATGCTGGAAACGATTCTTCCCGAGCGCACCATGCTTGCAAAGCCATGGCCACGCCTCACCTATACTGAAGCGATGGATCGCTTTGGATGCGACTCGCCGGATCTTCGTTTTGGTCTCGAACTGGTGGATGTTTCTGACTTGGTCGTCGATTGTGGTTTCAAGGTGTTTGAACGTGTGATCACGAACGGTGGGACGGTGCGCGGGCTTAATGCAGTAGCATGCGGCGGGTACAGCCGCAAACAAATAGACGATTTAACCGCCCTGGCGGGGCAATTCGGTGCGCGAGGTCTTGCCTATCTTGCTCTGGCGGAGGATGGAAGCTATCGCTCCAGCTTTGCAAAATTCTTCTCCGATGAAGGGCTAGAAGAACTCATCAAGCGCATGGAGGGGAAACCCGGTGATCTGCTTCTCTTGGTCGCTGGCGAGCCCTCCGTGGTGTATGAGTCGCTGAGCCGGCTGCGACTCCATCTTGGCCGTGAACGGGGTCTGATTGATGAGAGCCTGCTTGCGTTCTGTTGGGTGGTTGATTTTCCCTTTGTGGCATGGAACGTAGAGGAAGAACGCTGGGATCCCAGCCATCATCTCTTCACCTCCCCGATGCGTGAGGATATTCCCCTCCTGGAACGTTCACCAGGAGAGGCGCGAGGTCTTCAATATGACATGGTGTTGAACGGCCTCGAGGTAGCGGGCGGGAGCATCCGAATCCATGAACGTGAACTGCAGGAGACCGTTTTCAAACTGATCGGGCTTGATCCAGAGGTTTCTACCCAGCGCTTTGGTCATATGCTGGAAGCGTTTACCTATGGAACGCCGCCGCATGGCGGCATCGCCTCGGGCATCGATCGAGTCTGTCGCATTCTCGCCGGTGAGGAACATATTCGAGAGGTCATCGCCTTCCCCAAGAATCAGGCAGCCCGGGATGTGATGGCGGATGCGCCTTCGCCTGCAGACCCCGTTCAACTGGAGGAGCTGCACATCCGTCTCGAGATTGCAGAGGAGAACTGAGGGGCATTTACACGTTCGGTCGATCGTGGTATTAATTACGTCGACCCTGCTGTGTACGTGATGCGGCAAGAGGTTTTGAGCCAACACATGAACTAAGGGATCTGGACTCTTGCGAGCGACGCGATAGGCCTGAGCCAAGGCGGAACTTGTGAGGATGATCCCACCTGCGAGAGCAGGTTCAAAATCAAGCAGCACACGGCATGGCGGGGCACTTTTCCCCCGCTTCCCTGGGGAAAAACAAAGGCTGGTAAACGAAGCGCAAGCAAGAGTCTGACTTGCTTGCGTCTTGTTTTAAAAGCGAGTAGACTCATCAAACCTTAAAGAAAAGCAGGTATGAGTTGTTATGGCTGGAGATCGCGATCAAGCTCTTGATGCAGCCCTCGGAGAGATCACCAAGCGCTACGGCGAAGGCGCCGTCATGCGCTTGGGAGAAGCAACGCATTTATTGGTGGAAGCCATCCCCACCGGTGCGCTGGCGCTGGATGTGGCGCTGGGTGTGGGCGGCATTCCCCGCGGTCGTGTGACCGAAATCTACGGGCCGGAAGCCTCCGGCAAGACCACCATCTGCCAGCACATCGTGGCGGAAGCCCAGGCTCTGGGCGGGGTATGTGCGTTCGTGGACATGGAGCACGCCCTGGATCCCGCCTACGCCCGCAAGTGCGGGGTGAAGGTGGAGGACCTGTACATCTCACAGCCCGACATGGGCGAGCAGGCGCTGGAAATCACCGAGACGCTGGTACGCAGCGGGGCGGTGGACCTGGTGGTGATTGACTCGGTGGCGGCCCTGGTGCCGCGGGCGGAGATTGAAGGCGACATGGGTGACGCCACGATGGGCATGCAGGCGCGCCTGATGAGTCAGGCGCTGCGCAAGCTGAGCGGTGCCATCAAGCAGACCAACACGGCGGTGGTGTTCACCAACCAGCTGAGGCAGAAGATTGGTGTGATGTTCGGCAATCCGGAGACGACATCGGGCGGGATGGCGCTGAAGTTCTATGCGTCGGTGCGGCTGGATGTGCGCCGGGTGGAGAGCATCAAGGTAGGACAGGAGATTGTGGGCAACCGGGTGCGGGTGCGGGTGGTGAAGAA